>ENA-OPDG01000029-OPDG01000029.1-human-gut-metagenome-genome-assembly--contig:-NODE-29-length-117680-cov-3.385122_pt1 | contig 117680 bp, 106 predicted proteins | sample MGYA00241259_ERZ501498 | MGnify/ENA primary metagenome ERZ501498 (study PRJEB25962, sample SAMEA2042582) | human gut metagenome | biome: human gut; feature: human-associated habitat; material: faeces... | reverse complement strand
TTTGATTTGGGGTCTTTCCATGTCCATCGTTTCCGGTATCGTTTGCTACGTATTCTTTGGTATCCTTGGCTTCTAATTAATTAGAGTTAAGATTCGGACTTATGCAGGTACGGTTCTTCCGTACCTGCATAATATTTTATTCTTATCAGTAAATTTAACTAAAAAGATTTGCAATTTTAACAATAATTTGTTAAGATAAGTTTGTTAATATTTGATCTGTGCGGCTCTCACAGAATAAATATTGTTTGGCTGATGGGCAATAAATAAGGAGAAATCCGGATGTATTGCTTGAATCAGAGAGTTTTTTACAAACAGGAGGAAAATGATAATGAAACCGTTGGAAAATGTAGTTGTACTGGACCTCACTCGTGTATTGTCCGGCCCTTATGCTGCTATGATGCTTGCTGATATGGGTGCAAATGTAATCCACATCGAGCAGCCGAAAATTGGCGACGACAGCCGTGCTTACGGACCTTTTATCGGGAAAGAAAGCGCGTATTTCATGAGCTTGAACCGCAACAAACGTTCCATGACTATGAACTTCAAGTCTGAAGAAGCTAAAGCCGTTTTCAAAGAAATGGTTAAAAAAGCTGACGTTGTTGTTGAGAACTTTAAACCGGGCACCATGAAAAAATTCGGCCTGGACTATTCCGTATTGAAAGAAATCAACCCGAAAATTATTTATGCATCCTGCTCCGGCTTCGGCCAGACCGGTCCTTACACCATGAAACCTGCCTATGACGTTGTTGTACAGGCAATGGGCGGCATCATGAGCATCACCGGCCCGGATAAAGATACTTTCTGCCGTGTTGGCGCTTCCGTAGGCGATATTATTGCAGGTATCTTCCTTGCAACCGGTATCACCACTGCTCTTTATAAACGCGAAGTAAGCGGCATCGGCCAGGAAATTGACGTATCCATGCTTGACTGTCAGGTTGCAATTCTGGAAAACGCAGTAAGCCGTTACTTTGTAAATGGCGTAAACCCGACTCCGCTCGGAAACCGCCATCCTTCCATCACTCCGTTCGAATCCTTTACGGCAAGCGACGGCCTGTTGATTGTTGGCGCAGGCAACGACAGACTTTGGAAGAAGCTCTGTGATTTGATCAATAAACCGGAACTTATTGAAGATCCGCGCTTTATTACCAATGCTGACAGAACTAACAACGAACCTGCACTGAAAGAAATTCTGGATGCAGTATTTGTAACCGATACCATTGAACATTGGCTGGAAAAACTGGAAGCAGCAGCAATTCCGTGCGCACCTATCAATACCATTGATAAGGTTGTAAACGACCCGCAGGTTAACTTCCGTGAGATGATTGTAGAAGTTGAACATCCGACTGCCGGCAAGATGAAAATCCCCGGTGTACCTATTAAATTCTCCGAAACTCCTTGCGGCGTAGAAAAAGCAGCTCCGGTGCTTGGCCAGCACACTGACGAAGTTCTGAAAGAATTTGGCTTCGACGATGCTGAAATTGCAAAATTGCATGAAGTAGCAGCAGTTTAATTCTTATATTTCTCAATCTAATCCAACTTAAAATTTTAATTGATATCAGGATGGGTACTTGTGCCCATCCTTTTTTACTGTGAATTTTAATATGATGTCTATCTTTTCCTTTACCGTTATGCTTTTTTGTTATATAATAATAACGTTAATTATAATTAAATTTAGGAGGCTGTTTAATGAGTTTAGCAGTTGATACAACCAAACGGAATAAAAAGTATATAATAGTTTATAGTGCTGTAAGCATATTATTTCTGTTTTTGTTTGGGGCAAATATTATGCGTTTTTATTACATGGGCGCATTTGACCCTGTTTCTACATTTTTCTATGCAATGATTGTCTGGATTATTTTTTTGCGCTGCAAACCGACTTATGATGTAAGCGTAGAGCGTAAATATTTAAAGATAGTTAAGCATACGGTATTTGGTACAACCAAAGTTTTTGAAATCCCTTACCGTGAGATTGCTGGTATTTTCAGCTATCAGCCCAAGCTGATGAGGACTATAAAATTTCGTTATTCTTACAGGCTTAACTCAGCACTTGACGGACGCCTGCTGTGGACTTTGGCATGGCGCAGGCAGATGGATAACGGCAACGAAGTTAATGTACGCATTTACTTTAAAGCTTCTAAACAGGTCATGGCTGCACTTTCTGAAAAAATGCCTAACCGTGTTGATGTGCCGGAAGACCTTGTTGACCTTAACATGCTTGTTAAAGAAGGCGTAATTGTTAACAAGCAAAAACAGGTAAAAGAAGCGGAAGCGCAGATTTTAGGCAAATCCGTAGAACAGCTTGACGCTGAGGAACAAGCAGCGCAGGAACGCGAAGAAAAAGAAGATGCGCGTGAATCTAAAAAAACTGCCAAAAAATAAGAAGGTGTAAATATGTATTGTATTCATTGTGGGCATCAGCTGCCGGATGACGCTGCTTTTTGCAGTGCCTGCGGCAAACCGGTGCAGGGCGGAGAGGCTGTTAAAGCTGCCGTACCGATAGAGCAAGTTACTGAAAAATGCCATATTGAACTTTGGGAACAGGAAGCAAAATGGTCCCTGTTTGGCAAAACAACTAATAAGTTTCAGGCTATTGATGACAACGGCAATATTCTTTTAGAATCTGAAAAGTTTAAAATGACTGGCTTTTCTTATGACGGGCCTGAAGAAACTTCTAAAAAGTACCGTGATATGATGGACAAAATGGTTCTGGAACTTGCTATGGAAGGATGGAAAAAGCTACCTGGGCATGGCCGCCACTGGTATGAACTTAGCTTTGAGCGTATAGTAAAAGACTAAAATTTAGTGCTGCCTGCGTAAACGCGCGGGCAGTTTTTATTTACGGCAAAAATTGTGAAATTTTTTACAGAATAGAGTTTGTATATACCAATAAAGCTAAAAATTTGATATAATTAATTGGAATGTTTATAAGTACGGGCCTGTTGGCGTTTACTGTTACTTGTAAGATGTTTTGAAAGGGTGATTAATTTTTGAGCCAGCAGATGAAGCTTTTACCGGCGGATGACAGGCCCAGAGAAAAGCTGATAGAACATGGCCCGGATATATTGAGTAATTCGGAATTATTGGCAATTTTAATCAGAACAGGCACGCCGCAGCGTTCGGCGCTGGATATAGCAAGGGAACTGACTGACGATGACGGTTTTTACAGCAATATCGCCAAAGCGCGCAGTGTGGCTGATTTATCAAAAATAAAAGGGCTTGGCCCGGCAAAAGCCGCCACAATACTGGCCGCAGTAGAGTTAGGCAGGCGCGTGGCCGGGGCACAGCCGCAGAAGAAAATAAGGTTTTCTTCGCCTGAGGCGTGCGTTAACTTTTTAATGCCGCGCCTGCGCTATGAAGGAAATGAAAAATTTGTGGTAATGCTGCTGGACAGTAAAAACCAGCTGATAAAAATGCAGCAGGTTTCCGAAGGCTCGCTTAATGCTTCGGTGGTGCATCCGCGCGAGGTATTTGCCCCGGCTGTTCTGCACAGGGCTGCGTGCGTTCTGGCGGCACATAACCATCCTTCCGGCGACCCGGCGCCAAGCCGTGAGGACAGGCGCTTGACTTCTGCATTGAAGGAAACAGGTATTGTGATGGGCATACCGCTTTTAGACCATATTATTATTGGCGACGGCAGGTATTTTAGTTTTAGAGAAAATGGTTATCTTGATGAATGAGGTGTAAGCAATGTTTGGTTTTTTTAATAAATTTTCGCATGATATGGGCATTGACCTTGGTACAGCCAATACGCTGGTGCATGTAAAAGGCAAGGGCATTATTATCCGTGAGCCTTCGGTAGTTGCCGTTGACAAAGCCAACAACGAAGTGCTGGCCATAGGTGCTGAAGCAAAGCAGATGATTGGCCGTACCCCGGGGCATATTATTGCCATCCGCCCGATGAAAGACGGCGTTATTGCTGATTTTGACATTACGCAGTCGATGCTGAAATTTTTTATCAAAAAGGCAATCGGCAAAAATTCGCTTGTGCGCCCGCGTATCGTTGTAGGCGTGCCTTCCGGCGTTACCGAAGTTGAAAAACGCGCAGTAATTGACGCTACGGTGCAGGCCGGTGCGCGCGAAGCATATCTGATTGAAGAACCTATGGCTGCGGCTATCGGCGCAGGTTTGCCCGTGCAGGAAGCTACCGGCAGCATGGTTGTCGATATCGGCGGCGGTACTTGTGAAGTTGCCGTTATTTCCCTTGGCGGCATTGTTGTAAGTAAATCCATCCGCACTGGCGGCGATGCTATGGACGACGCTATTGTGCGTTATATCCGCAAAACTTTCAGCCTGCTTATTGGCGAGCGTACGGCTGAAGAAGTAAAAATTAATATCGGCACGGCTATGCCGCTGGAAAATCCGGAAGAAATGGATATCCGCGGACGCGACCTTGTAAGCGGCCTGCCGAAAAACATTACCATTAATTCCAATCAGGTTTGTGAAGCACTCAACGAACCTGTTACCAATATTCTTGATGCTGTAAGGAACACTCTGGAACGTACTCCGCCTGAACTTGCGGCAGATATTATGGACAGAGGCGTTGTTATGACGGGCGGTTCTTCGCTTTTGCGCAACCTTGACCGCATTATGAGCAGGGATACCGGCATGCCTGTATATGTTTCGGATGATGCCCTGAGCTGCGTTGCTTTGGGTACCGGCCTTGCAGTAGAAAATGTTGACGTTTACAAGAAAGGCTTTATGGCCTCCAATAGTACGAACTGAAGGAATGAAGCGTGAATAAGAAGTATTTAAGCCTTGGGCTGGCAGCGGCGGTGCTTGTGGCTTTGTTTGCCATGGCGCTGCACGACCCGCTGAGGTTTCCTGTAATAAACAGGGTGGTAACTGCCGTTATTACGCCTTTTGCGGCGGCAAGTTCTGCCGTTGGCGGCTGGGTTGATGATACCGGCGAGGCTATGACGACTGTTAAAACCTTGCAGCAGCAGAACGAAAGTTTACAAAGCGAAATTAACGAACTGCGTTACGCCAACCTTGCCATGGCAGAAATTTATGCGGAAAACCAGCGCCTGCGTGAAATGCTGAATTATAAAAATGCGCATCCGGAACAGAGGCTTGTTGTTTCTAAGGTTTTGGGGCATACACCCGGCGAATTAAGCGACAGCCTGTATATTGACAAAGGCACGGATGACGGTGTGCAGCAGGACATGGCGGTAGTAACCGTTAACGGGCTGGTGGGGCTTGTAGATGAAGCATATCCTTCGTCGGCACGTGTAACCATGGTTACAAGCACTCGCTGTAATGTAGGTGCGCGTATTCTGCGTGCCAATTCGCGTGCGGTAGGTATTGTTACAGGCCGCGGCGGCAATAATGTGCCGCTTTTAATGGAGCATTTGCCGCGTGAGGCTGATGTATTGCCCGGCGACGTTGTTGTAACAAGCGGTTACAGCCAGAACCATCCTGCCGGTATTGTAATAGGCACGGTAAAAGAAAGCAGCCTTGATGCGGCCGGCCTTTTGCGCAATGCAACCGTTGAGCCTGCGGCAGTAAGGGAAGGGCTGGAAGAAGTTTTTGTAGTAGTATGGCATCAGCAGGACGGTAATGTAAAATGAGAAAATTACTGTTCTTTGTTGTTTATCTGGTATTTTTTGGCATTCAGGTAACAGTGCCGCAGCCTGCATGGCTGAAATTTGACCTGGTGCTGCTGTTTGTTTACGCAATGGCAATGCTGTACGGCCCGCAAACAGGGGCGCTTACAGGTGCCGCAGCCGGGTTAATGTATGATTTTCTGAGCGGAGCGGTGTTTGGCTTTCATACAATAACGCGCTGTATGGTAGGCTTTGTTGCCGGGTTTATTAAAGGGCAGGTGTTTAAAGAACATTTTGCTTACCATATTGTGGCAGCATTGGTAATAACAGCAGGCATACGCATGCTGTTTTTCTTTGTGGCGCTGTTTTTAACGCCTGCGGCAGATTTAACCTTTGTGGGCGGGTATTTGCAGCAGTCACTTGCATATTGCCTGGGAAATATTTTATTTGTAGTTCCCGTTTATAAATTATGTTATTTTATCAGCCATTGGCATAAAGATGAGTAGGTTTGTTTTAAAGGAGTTTAGGCAATGCTGAACAAAAGATATGCTAACAGATTACAGGCGATGCTTGTTGCCGCTATCTGCATATTGCTGGTATTGCTGGGGCGTATGGCGTATATGCAGCTGTGGCGCGGCGATTTTTACGGCGACCAGGCTGACGGCAACCGTTTGCGCAGAACAAAAGTTGTGGCTCCGCGCGGAATTTTTTATGACCGTGACGGTGAAGAACTGGTTAATAACCTGCCGGGCTATGTAGTTGCCCTGCGCAGGCAGAACAGCCCTTATGATGCGGAAATTCTGAACCTGCTTTCTGAAATAATTGAAATGCCTGTGGCAGAAATGCAGAAAAAAATAGAAGCCAACAGCGACAGTTATGAACCGACGCGTTTAAAAACAAATATTACTCCGGAAATGCTTACCAAACTGGAAGAAAAAAAGAACGAGCTGCCTGGTGTAATGATTGAAATTCAGCCGGTGCGCAACTATTTATATAAAGAGCTTGCGGTACATGCCATTGGCTATGTTGGCGAAGTAAGCAATTATGATATTACCGAAGGCTCTTACAAAAATATGCCGGTTGGCAGCGTGGTTGGCAAGTTTGGGCTGGAAAAAACTTACGACCGTTATGTGCGCGGCCAGGACGGCAGTTATGACGAAGAAGTTGATGTTGGAGGCAATGTAGTTAAGCAGCTTGGGCAGATAGACCCTGTGCCCGGCAAGAGCCTTAAACTTACAATAGATAAAGATTTGCAGCTGTGCATGGAAAAAGCCGTGGATGAGCATCTGGCTTATCTGCGTTCTTCCGGGCTGGCGCCGGGGGCAAGGGCAGCGGCAATTATTGCTATCGACCCTAAAACAGGCGCTGTGCGTGCCATGGTAAGCCGCCCTGCTTTCGACCCAAACCTTTTTGTGCATGGCATCAGTGAAAAAGACTGGAATATCATTAATAATGACCCTAACTATCCTATGGGCAATAAAGTTATCGGCGGTGAATATCCGCCGGGTTCGCCGTTTAAAATTGTTACCGGCTCTGCGGCGCTGGAGCTTGGCAAGGTAACGCCCGAAGAAAAGATTTTTGACAGCGGCAAGCACTGGCTTGTGCCGATGGGCAACGCCGGCGGCGAAGCACTGGGGTGGATTGATTTTCATGAAGCTCTGCGTAAATCGGATAACGTTTACTTTTATGAAATGGGCAACCGCCTTGGCATAAACAATATTGTGGAATTTGCCAAAAAGTTCGGGCTTGGTTCGCCGACAGGCATAGAGCTTGAAGGAGAACTTTCCGGGCTTTTGCCGACGCCGGAAAACAAAAAGAAAAATTTCCCCGGCGAAAGCTGGATGCTTGGCGATACCTTTAATGCTTCTATCGGGCAGGGCATAGATTTGGCAACGCCGATACAGCTGGCTATGCTGATGAGCTGCGTGGCGGCAGACGGCGTTTACCATCCGCCGTATCTGGTAGAAAGCCTGCTGAATAATGACGGCAGCGTATACCAGATGGCAGAACATGCTCCGGCAAGAAATATCGGCATATCCATGCATACGCTGAGGCTTATCCAGAACGCATTGGAGGGCGTAGCTGAAGAAGGCGGTACGGCATCGTATTTTGCCAGCCTGCCAAAGCAAATTGCAGCTAAAACAGGCACGGCAGAAAACCCGCACGGGCGCGACCACGGCCTTTTTGTTGCCTACGGACCGGCAGAAAACCCGGAACTTGTTGTAGCCTGCATTGTAGAGCAGGGCGGTTTTGGCACTTCAGCCGCAGGCCCTATTGTATATAAAGTTTTTGAAGAATGGTTCAGGCAGGAGGGTTTTATAACCGATAACCCTGCCGCTAAATGACGGAGGCAGTAAATGCAGAGATATTTGCGTAACATAGACTGGTGGCTGGTAGGCGCGGTGTGCGCGCTTGTTGGCATCGGGCTGATGCTGATTGCCAGCGCTACGCATTCGTATGCCGTTGCCAGGGGCGAAGCGTGGTTTGTAGAACGCCAGGGCATATTTTTTGGCATTAACGTGCTGCTGGTGATTTTTTGCCTGCGCTTTGATTACCGTCTTTTGCAGCAGATAGCAAAGCCTTTGTATATTTTTAACCTGGTGCTGCTTTTGGCGGTAATGTTTGTGGGGCATTCGGCGTTGGGCGCACAAAGGTGGATTCAGATAGGGCCGGTTACAATACAGCCTTCGGAATTTGCCAAGGCGATAATTATTATCTGCCTGGCGTCGTTTTTGGCCAAAAGGGCAGAGCTTTATACTGATTTTACAGATTATCTGCCTGCCGTTGCCTATGTGTTTGTGCCGTTTGTGCTGGTAATGCGCCAGCCGGATTTAGGTACTTCGCTGGTTTTTGCCGTTATAACACTGGGCATGCTAATTATAAGCGGGTTTAAAATGCGCTGGCTGGCAATGTTAAGCGGCGCTTTCGTGGTGCTTTTGCCTGCCTTCTGGATGATTTTAAAGGAATATCAGAAAAACCGTATCCGCGTGTTTTTAGACCCGGAGCTTGACCCTTTCGGTGCAGGTTACCATGTAATACAATCCAAAATCGCCATTGGCAGCGGGCTGTTAACGGGCAAAGGCTGGTTTTCGGGCACGCAGAGCCAGCTGAATTTTTTGCCGGAAAACCATACGGACTTTGTATTTGCCGTTGCCGGTGAAGAATTCGGGTTTATCGGCGTGTGCGTAATATTATTTTTATACGGCATTATTATCTGGCGCGGGCTTACTATTGCCCTTAATGCCGAAGATGACTTCGGAACATTGCTGGCAGTGGGCATAACTTTTATGTTTACTTTCCATATGTTTGTAAACATTGGCATGACGGCCGGCATAATGCCTGTAACCGGCATACCGCTGCCGTTTTTAAGCTACGGCGTAAGCTCGCTTACCACCAATATGTTTTTGGTGGGGCTTTTGCTTAACATACGCCTGCGCAAGCAGCAGCTGCAATTTTGAGGAGGAAGAACGTGAACAAAGAACTGACGATAGATATTTTAAGCAGTGTTGCCAAACCGGCACGTTATACCGGCGATGAGTTCGGCAGCATTGTAAAAACGCCGGAAGAAACCGAAGTAAGCATTGCACTGGCGTTTCCGGATGTGTATGAAATTGGCATGAGCTATTTGGGCTTTAAAATTTTGTACCATATTGTAAATAAAGAACGCGGGCTGGCTGCAGAACGTGTATGCGCGCCTTGGACCGATATGGAAGCGAAAATGCGCGAACACGGCATACCTTTGCGCAGCCTTGAAACCAATAAAGTGCTGAAAGATTTCGACTTTGTTGGTTTTACCCTGCAGTATGAACTTTCGTACAGCAATATTTTAAACATGCTCGATTTGGGGCAGGTGCCTGTTTTAGCGGCAGAACGCGGCGAAGCCGACCCGTTTGTTGTTGTTGGCGGGCCTTGCGTATATAACCCGGAGCCTTTGGCGGATGTTTTTGACATGGCTGTTATCGGCGAAGGTGAAGAAGTTTTGGTAGAACTTTTAAACGCTTACCGCGAATGGAAAAAACAAGGCCGTTCTGGCGGACGCAGAGGCTTTTTAGAGCGTGCTGTAAAGATTAAAGGCATTTATGTACCAAGCTTTTATAAAACCGAATACAACGAAGATAATACCGTAAAAGCAGTGGTGCCTACTTATGAAGGTGCGCCTGCCGTTATTGAAAAACGCGTTATAAAAGATTTGAACGATGTCGATTTCCCGACAGCGCCGGTAGTTCCTTTCGGCGAAATAGTACATGACCGTATTATGCTTGAAGTATTCCGCGGCTGTACACGCGGCTGCCGTTTTTGCCATGCCGGTATGGTATACCGCCCCGTGCGTGAACGCCATCCGGAAGTTTTAAAGGCTTTGGCGCGCAAACTGGTAGATAACACCGGTTATAATGAAATTTCGCTGGTATCGTTAAGCACGGCCGATTATACCTGCCTTGCGCCGATGATTCACGACATGATTGCCGAATTTAAAGACGAACGCGTAAGTGTTTCGCTGCCGTCGCTGCGTATCGACAGCTTCTCGGTAGACCTGGCCAAAGAAGTGCAGGCAGTGCGCAAAAGCGGCCTTACCTTTGCGCCGGAAGCAGGCAGCCAGCGTATGCGCGACGTTATTAATAAAGGCGTAACCGAAGAAGATTTAATGAACGCCGTCAGCGCGGCATTTAAATCGGGGTGGAGCAGTGTAAAACTGTATTTTATGATTGGCCTGCCCGGTGAAACCGATGAGGACGTACTTGCTATTGCCGATTTGGCTAAGAAGGTGCAGTATAAATACCGCGAAATTACAGGCAAGGGCGGCTGCAAAGTTACCGTAAGCGCCAGCAGCTTTGTGCCAAAACCGTATACGCCGTTTCAGTGGAGCGCGCAGAACAGCATGGACGAACTGCGCCGCAAACAGTATTTGTTAAAAGACGCCTTAAAGGTAAAAAATATTACTTTCCAGTATCACGACCCGGAAACCAGCATTATGGAAGCCGTTTTTGCGCGCGGTGACAGACGCCTTGGCAAAGCATTATATCTTGCATGGCAGCGCGGAGCCAAATTTGACGGCTGGAGCGAACAGTTTGATTATGAACGCTGGCTGCAGGCCTTGCAGGACTGCGGTCTTGATAAAGAATTTTATATTGCCCGCGAGCGCGGTGAAAACGAAGTATTTCCGTGGGAACATATTCAGCCTGCGGTATCGCGCGCCTTTTTGCGCAATGAATATAAAAAAGCACAGCGCGGCGAACTGACGCACGACTGCCGCCGCGGCAGCTGCACAGGCTGCGGTGTTTGCCAAAAACTTGGCGTACAAGTTAAAGTGGAAGGTTAATAAAATGAAACTGAGATTAAAAATAACCAAAGATAAAAGCATAAGGTTTATATCCCATCTTGAATACGTGCGTACTATCGAACGCGCTATCCGCAGGGCAAAACTGCCTGCTGCATACAGCGAAGGCTTTAACCCGCATTTAAAATTCTCGCTGGCATCGGCACTGGGCGTTGGCGTGGTTAGTTATGCCGAATTTTGCGAAATTGAACTGGCCGAACCTATGACGGCAGAAGAAGCCGCAGAAAAAATGCAGAAAGCACTGCCGCGCGGCATACGCATTTTGGCGGCAGATGTAACGGCAACCAATGCTCCCGCTCTTATGGCGGAAGCAGGCGGCGCAGATTACCGCGTAACCCTGCCGTATGACAAGCCGGTTGACGATGCTGTGGCGGCGTTTAACGAAGCTGAAAGCATAATTTATGCCAAAGCAGCGCCTAAAGCCAAAACAAAAGTAAAAGAAATTGACGTTAAGTTTTTTATACCGCATATTACGGCTCAAAACAGCGGCGGAGAACTGGTGCTTACTTTCAGCTGCCGCATAACGCCAAACGGCAGCATGAAAGCTGTGGACTTAATTAACACCTTAAACCAGCAGTATAATTTAAACCTGCCTGCCGAAAAAGCCGATATAGAACGCCTTGATTTATATAAGTACGACGCTTTTGGCAACAAACTGCCAATGCTCGGCAAAGACATGGTTGTGCTTGGACAGGCATAACGGCAATATAAAAAAGCCCGGCTGCAAGCCGGGTTATTTTTTTGCAGATTTTTAAATATTTATTGCTTATTACAATATGTAAAAGTTATAATAATTATAGCAGTAATAATTGTTTTGTTAACAAAAAGTGCAAAGCATAAAATTTTTTAACAAGAAACGGAGGCAGTGAAATGGATAAATCAGTTTTGTGGAAAATTTCGTACGGCATGTATGCGCTTACGGTAATGGACGGCGAAAGGCCAACAGGCTGCATTATAAACACCGCAGTACAGGTAACAAGCGATAACCCAACCATTGCTATCAGCGTTAATAAAAATAACTATACCTTTACCGCGCTCGAAAAATCCGGAAAATTTGCCTTAACAATTCTTTCGGAGGCAACACCGCAAAATGTTATTGCAAGATTAGGCTTCTGCTCCGGCTGTGATACAGATAAATTTGAGGCTTGCGGCTTTAGCTGGGAAATGAAAAACGGCCTGCCTGTTATAACTGATAAAACCAGCGGTTACATTACTGCCGAAGTGCTTGGCAAATATGAAATGGAAACCCATTTTGTAATTTTGGCGCGCGTTGTTGATGCGGAAGTGCTTGGCGATTATACACCTATGACCTATAAATATTACCATGATGTAATTAAAGGCAAAGCACCTAAAAACGCGCCTACCTACCAGGAAGAAACTGTGGAAACCGCAGGCGAAAAATGGGTATGTACCATTTGCGGCTACGTGTACGAAGGCGATTTAACCAAAGAGCCGGACGACTTTACCTGCCCCATCTGCCGCCAGCCTAAAAGCAGGTTTAAAAAGGTAGAGTAGGGAAGAACAAAATTAATTTAACAACATCTTAAAATATATAACCCCTGCAAAGTGGATTAACCATAATGCAGGGGTTGTTTTTCAATAAACTATAAATATGTTATAATTTTATTAAAAATATATGTAAGCAGGTGTTTAATGTTATGGAAATGATAGATAATATTACTAAAACTATAAAAGACGATTTAAAGGCTACAATTCAGCCTAAAAGCAAAGTTTCCATAGCGGCTGCCTGTTTTTCAATTTATGCTTATCAGGAATTGAAAAAAGAGTTGGAGAAAATTGATGAGGTAAAATTTATTTTTACATCTCCTACTTTTATAAAAGAAAAAATACCTAAAGAAAAACGCGAATTTTATATACCTCGTTTAAACAGAGAAAAAAGTTTGTACGGTACGGAATTTGAAGTGCGTTTAAGAAATGAACTTTCTCAAAAAGCTATTGCCAAAGAATGTGCCGAATGGATTAAGAAAAAAGTAAAGTTTAAATCGAATACGACGCAAGAAAATATGATGGGCTTTTTGACGGTTGATGAAACTACTTATATGCCGCTAAATGCTTTTACAACCGTTGAATTAGGTTGTGAAAAGGGAAATAATGCTTATTGCGTTATTTCAAAAACAAATGCTTTTGAAAATGGCAAAAAGTTTTTAAATCTTTTTAATGAATTATGGAACGATAACCAAAAATTACAGGATGTCACAGAAGAAGTAATCGAAAATATCGCAACAGCTTATAATGAAAATTCACCAGAATTTATTTATTTTTATATTCTATATAATATTTTTAATGAATTTTTAGAGGATATTTCCGAAGATATTTTGCCTAACGAGGCAACGGGCTTTAAAAACAGCCAAATCTGGAATTTACTTTATAATTTTCAAAAAGATGCAGCACTGGCAATAATTAATAAACTTGAAAAATATAACGGCTGCATTTTGGCCGACAGCGTAGGCCTTGGCAAAACCTTTACTGCGCTTTCGGTAATAAAATATTATGAAAACCGTAACCGCAACGTACTTGTATTATGCCCTAAAAAGCTTTGTGCAAACTGGAATACCTATAAAAGCAATTACATTAATAACCCCATAGCAAAAGATAAATTAAGGTACGATGTGCTTTTTCATACAGATTTATCACGCAGCGGCGGCGAATCTAACGGCATAGAATTAGACCGTTTAAACTGGGGCAATTACGACCTTGTTGTAATTGATGAAAGCCATAATTTTAGAAACGGTGGTATAGTTTATGGAGAAGAAAACAAAGAAAACCGTTATCTTAAATTATTAAATAAGGTTATCCGTACTGGTGTAAAAACAAAAGTTTTAATGCTTTCGGCAACACCGGTCAACAACAGGTTTAATGATTTAAAAAATCAGCTTGCGCTTGCTTATGAAGGTGAAACCAAAAATATTAACGATAAACTTGCCATTGCTAAACCGATTGAAGAAGTTTTCCGTAACTCGCAAAAGGCTTTTAACGAATGGGTAAAACTTGATATTAAAGACCGTACAACAAGCCAATTACTTTCAATGCTTGAATTTGACTTTTTTGAAGTGTTGGACAGCGTAACAATCGCCCGTTCACGTAAACATATTCAAAAATATTATAATACTGCTGATATTGGCACCTTCCCTGAACGCTTAAAACCAATATCTAAGCGGCCTCATTTAACAGACTTGGAAAATGAGGTTAATTACAATGCCATTTACCTGCAATTATCGTATTTAAACCTTGGCATATATACGCCTACAAAATATATACAAGCTTCTAAAATTGCTAAATATAAGGATTTGTACAGTAAAGAAGGCAAAGGCTTAACCCAGCAGGGACGTGAAGAAGGCATACGCAAATTAATGAGTATTAACCTTTTAAAACGCCTTGAAAGTTCTGTTTATGCTTTTAGCTTAACCGTACAGCGGATTAAAAATTTAATTGATACAACTATTGATAAAATAGAAGCTTTCCAAAACAATCCTTATAATGCAAATTTTGAATTTTTAGCCGCAGAAAGCATGAGCGGGTTTGATAGCGATTTTGACGATGACGATAAAAACCTTGACGATTTTGTTGTAGGCAAAAAATTAAAAATTGATATTAGGGATATAGATTCTGTTTCCTGGCTTAGGGAGCTTAAAGCAGACGCGCTGGTTTTGCAGACTTTAGAAAGTATGATTGCAAATATTACACCACAGCATGATATTAAACTGCAAACTTTGCTTGCGCAGATTGATGAAAAATTGCAGTATCCTATAAATCCTGGCAATAAAAAAGTATTAATTTTTACTGCATTTTCTGATACGGCAGATTATCTTTACAAAAATGTCAGCGTATATGTAAAAAATAAATATAATTTAAACACGGCAGAAATTACCGGCACTGTTGACGGCAGGTCGACCATACCTAAATTAAGGGTTGATTTAAACACAGTGCTTACCTGTTTTTCGCCTGTATCCAAAGATAAAAATATTTTAATGCCGGGTAATATAGACGAAATAGATATTTTGATAGCAACGGACTGCATTTCCGAAGGCCAAAACCTGCAAGACTGCGATTATTTAATTAACTATGATATTCACTGGAACCCGGTAAGAATTATTCAGCGTTTTGGGCGTATCGATCGTATTGGCAGTAAAAATAGCTGCATTCAGTTGGTAAACTTTTGGCCCGATATGACGCTGGACGACTATATTAATTTAAAAGCGCGTGTAGAAACAAGAATGCGTATTTCGGTAATGACTTCTACCGGCGATGACGATTTAATTAACGCCGAAGAAAAAGGCGACCTTGAATACCGTAAACAGCAGCTTAAACGCTTACAGGAAGAAGTTGTAGATATTGAAGAAATGTCTAACGGTATTTCCATTATGGATTTAGGTTTAAACGAATTTAGAATGGATTTGTTGGATTATATGAAAACTAACCCGGATATTGAAAAAGCGCCGCACGGCTTGCACGCTGTTGTGCCTGCCGGTGCGGATATGCCGTCTGGCGTAATATTCATACTCCGCAATATCAATAACAGCGTCAATATTGATAACCGCAATAGAATACATCCGTTTTATATGGTTTATATCAGCACGGAAGGTGAGATTATCTGCAACTATCTCGACCCGAAAAAGCTGCTTGATGACATCCGCTTTTTGTGCAAAGGCAAAGCCGAACCGCTATTTAACCTTTGCCGCCAGTTTAATGCAGAAACCAACGATGGCAAAAATATGAAAGCTGTGTCGCAGCTTTTAACAGAAGCGATAGAATCAATAATTGATGTAAAAGAAGATAAAGACTTTGACAGTTTATTTAAAACCGGTGGAACAACAGCTTTGCTTTCGCAGGTATCGGGGCTTGATGATTTTGAATTGATTTGCTTTTTAGTTGTAAGATAAGAGGTAAAAAATGCTTAATTTGCCGCAAACAACAGAATTTAATAAACGTGTGCCAAAACAAAAGTTTTACGAACATTTACCGGCTAACGCAAAAATAAAAAGCCTGTTTGCCGCGCAGATAAAAACAATTTATTGGCGCAACAAAATAGCGGCAAGCACGCTTAATATCAGTGCTGGCGTAACCTTGCCAGAACTGGAAGTTTTTGAAGTAAAGTTAAATACGCCTGATATTAGCGAAACTGTTTTGCGGCAAATTGATTTGGCAATACCGTATTATATTTTGTTTTTGCTGGAATATGATGGTAAATATAAAGCTGCTATCAGCTTTAAAGAAGTAACAGAAAATAAAAACATCAAAGTAAATAATTATTACTATACAAGCTGGCTTGATGAACAAGAACTGCCTCTAAAAATGGAAGGCTTAAACATTGATACTGTTTACGAAAATTTTGTACGGCAAATAGCAGGGCAAAATTTAGAAAAGCAGGAAAACACAAATTTAAAACAAAGCATTGCTAAAGCCGATGAAAAAGCCAAACTGCAAAAACAAATAACAGCTTTAGAAAATAAAATACGCAAAGAAAAGCAGTTTAATAAAAAATTTGAATTGAATATGGAATTGAAAAAATTAAGAAATAGTTTAAAGGAGTTATAATAAATGTTATTAGGGAAAAAGACTTTAGAAAAATTACGTATTATTATAAATGGTGATGGAAAAAGAGAGGATTATCGTAGTGGACCACAACTTGTAGAATTTTTTAATAAGTTAGGATTTAATGACGTTTATGGACAAGGATTTCCTTCTCGATGGTATTATACTGATACTTGCCTTGAAAAAATAAATGGAACACCAGAATTAGATAAATGTATAAAAAATACTTTTGCAGTAATAAATTATATTGGCAGAATTGCAGAATTAGATGCTTTAATTGCAGATTTTAATCAATATTTAGCGTTTGATAAATGGAGTGTTATTCGAGATAACGATGAGATTACATTTAAAAGAATAGATAAAATTATTATTGACGAGCCAACAAAAAATGATAATAATGATAATGACGAAAAAATATTTTTAAGTAACACATTTGAGATTGATATTGATAAGCTTGGAATAGATGTTAATGTAAGTCAAGTATTGAAAGCACGTTTAAAGGAAACAGAAAGTTGTATAAATAACAATGTAGCACTAGCTTCTATATTTTTAATTGGAAGTATGATGGAAGGGATATTGTTAGGCACAGCTTCACTTTACCCTAAAATGTTTAATCAAGCTAAATCTGCGCCAAAAGATAATAATGGAAAAACTAAAAAGTTTTATGAATGGACTTTAAATGATTTTATAAATACTGCGGCAGAAATTGGTATTCTTAAACAAGATGTGAAGAAATTTAGCCATGTGGTACGTGATTTTAGAAATTACATTCATCCATATCAACAAATGACAGAGAACTTTGAACCTAATAAACAAACGGCTTTAATCTGTTTTCAAGTATTAAAAGCAGCGATTTTTGAAATTTGTGAATATAGAATCAAAGGAGGAAGTAACTGATGAATAAACCGAAATTTGAAACACCGGATATGGTGGAAAAGAACATAGAAAAATTGGCGGAGATATTTCCGAATTGTATTACAGAAGCGCGTGATGAGAATGGAAAACTTAAAAAAGCCGTTAATTTTGAAATGTTGCAACAAATTTTAAGTACAGAGTTCCCCCCCCGAGGGTTCGCCGGAGCGGTACGAGTTCACATGGGTGGGGAAGCGTGCGGCTATTGCTGAAGCCAATAAGCCTATCCGTAAAACTTTGCGCCCTTGTAAAGCTGAAAGTAAAAATTGGGATACGACTGAAAATTTATATATAGAAGGCGACAATTTAGAAGTTTTAAAATTGTTGCAGGAAAGTTACCTTGGCAAAGTTAAAATGATTTATATTGACCCGCCTTATAACACCGGCAATGATTTTATTTACCGTGACGATTTTAAACAAACACAGGAAGAATATGATGAGCAGGCCGGTTTATTTGACGAGGACGAGAACCGCTTATTTAAAAATACGGAAACTAACGGGCGGTTTCATTCTGACTGGTGCAGTATGATGTATAGTCGTTTAATGCTTGCAAAAAACTTTTTAAGCAATGACGGTGTGATTTTTATTAGCATTGATGATAATGAATTATATAATTTGAAAAAAATTTGTGATGAAGTTTTTGGCGAAAACAATTTTAAAAGTAATTCTATTATTATAAATAATAGAGGTGGAAGGGATTATGGTGGCATAGCTAAACAACATGATTATCTTCTTATTTATGCCAAAAGTGATAACACACTGATTAATTTAATAGAAGAATCAGATAAAAAATTTCAATATTATGATTCGGTTGGTGGATTTAATCTTATGGAATTGCGCAATCGTAATATTAAATTTAATGATAAAAATAGACCGAATTTATATTATCCTTTTTATGTAAATCCTAATAATAAAGATGAAAATGGTTTAATGGAACTTGCTTTAGAGCCTAAAGATGGTTTTGTAGAAGTTTTACCTGCAAAATCAAATGGAATACAGACTGTGTGGCGATGGGGAAAGGAAGAAAAATCGCGTAAAAATCTTAATGTTGAAATTTTTGGTAAAACAAATCGAAATGGCGGTTTTATGATAGTTCAAAAATATCGTAAAACAAGTAAAATGCAACGAAGTATTTGGGACGAAAAAGAGTTCGTTAATGAACGTGGTACAGAATTAATAAAAGAATTATTTGGCAGTTCTTATTTTGATTATCCTAAGTCAATTTTTACAGTAAAAAGAGTATTAGAATTAGGTTCTAATACTGAAAGTATTTCTATGGACTTCTTCTCTGGTTCAGCAACAACTGCCCATGCAGTTATGCAGCTTAATGCTGAAGACGGTGGGAACCGTAAATTTATTATGGTGCAGCTGCCGGAAGTTTGTGACGAAAACAGCGAGGCTTTTAAAGCCGGTTATAAAAATATCTGCGAAATTGGTAAAGAACGTATCCGCCGGGCAGGCGAAAAAATTAAAGCCGATAACCCATTAACAACGCAGGATTTGGATATTGGTTTTAGGGTATTTAAAGTTGACAGCAGCAATATGAATGATGTTTATTACAGCGCCGGTGAATACAGCCAGGATATGCTTACTGATTTAGAAGATAATATTAAACCGGACAGAACAGATTTAGATTTATTATTTGGCTGCTTGCTTGATTGGGGCTTACCGATTTCGCTGCCGTATACATCTGAACAAATAGAAAATTATACAGTACATACTTATAACGAAGGCGATTTAATTGCCTGCTTTGATGAAAATATACCCGAAAGCGTTATTAAAGAAATAGCCAAACGCAAGCCTATGCGTGCAGTGTTCCGCGACGCAGGTTTTGGCAGCAGCCCGGAAAAGATTAACGTAACGGAAATTTTTAAAATGCTTGCTCCTGATACTGATGTTAAGGTAATTTAGGAGGCGGCAAAATGAAGTTAAAATTTAAACACCAAAAATTTCAGGCAGATGCCGCTAAAGCCGTGGTTGATGTTTTTGCGGGTCAGCCATATTTAACAGCTAATTATTTAATTGACCGCGGCGATGATAAGCAGGGTACACTTATTAACGACCCATATTTTACCGGCTGGTGCAATCAGCCAATTGTGCCGCAGTTAAGCGATAATATTATTTTAGAAAACTTAAATAAAGTACAGCGTGTTAATTTAATTGCGCCATCAACGAGGCTGGAAGGCAGATACAATTTAACTGTTGAAATGGAAACCGGCGTCGGCAAAACCTATACATATATAAAAACGATGTATGAGTTAAACAAGCATTACGGGTGGAGTAAATTTATTGTAGTTGTGCCGAGTATTGCCATCCGCGAAGGTGTGTATAAAAGTTTTATGGTAACGCAGGAACATTTTGCGGAAGAATACGGCAAGAAGATACGCTTTTTTATTTATAATTCTGCCCAGCTGACAAATATTGACCAATTTGCTTCGGACAGCGCTATGCAGGTTATGATTATTAATTCACAGGCGTTTAATGCCAAGGGTAAGGACGCGCGCCGCATTTATATGAAATTAGAAGAATTTCGTTACCGTAAACCGATTGATGTTATTGCCAAAACAAACCCGATTTTGATTATTGATGAGCCGCAATCGGTAGAAGGCAAACAGACTAAAGAACGCCTGAAAGAGTTTAACCCTTTAATTACCCTGCGCTATTCGGCAACGCATAAGGCGGACAGCATTTATAATATGGTGTACCGTTTGGACGCGATGGAAGCGTATAATAAAAGGCTGGTTAAAAAGATTGCTGTTAAAGGCGTGAGCCAGTCCGGCACAACAGCAACAGAAGGATTTGTGTATTTAGAAAGCATTAACTTATCAGATAAGAACCCAACGGCAACAATAAGTTTTGATTATAAAGGCAAAACTATCCGCCAGGTAACACGTAAGGCAAGCGAAGGCTTTAATTTGTATGATAATTCCAACGGTATGGAAGAATACAAAGACCGGTACACGATTACAAGTATTGATGGCAGGGATAACTCTGTTCAGTTTGCAAATGGCATTAAAATTTATGCAGGTGAAGTTGTGGGTGAAGTTAATGAAACTCAGTTGCGGCGCATACAAATCAGGGAAACAATTTTGTCGCACATAGAGCGCGAGCGCAAATTGTTTTACAAAGGCATAAAGGTACTTTCGTTATTTTTTATTGATGAGGTTGCTCATTACAGAAAGTATGACGAGAGCGGCAACGCGGAAAAAGGCGAATTTGCGCAAATGTTTGAAGAAGAATATAACGATATTATTAATCATTTTCAGCCGGAGTTTGGCGAAGAAGAATATTTAAAATATCTTGAAGCCATTAAAGTGGAAGATACCCACGCCGGGTATTTTTCGATTGATAAAAAAGGCAAGATGATTGACAGCAAAGTAGGGCGTGGTAAGGAAACATCGGATGATGTTGACGCTTACGACCTTATTATGAAAAATAAGGAAATGCTGCTTGATAGAAACCCGCAGCGTTCGCCGGTAAGGTTTATTTTTTCACATTCCGCACTGCGCGAAGGCTGGGATAATCCGAATGTTTTCCAAATTTGTACGTTAAAACAAAGTGCCAGCGAGGTGCGCAAACGCCAGGAAGTAGGGCGTGGTTTGCGCTTGTGCGTTAATCAGGACGGCGAGCGTATGGATGCAGGTGTTTTGGGGGCAGATGTGCATAATGTGAACGTGCTTACTGTTGTTGCCAGCGAAAGTTACGAAAGTTTTGCTAAAGGCTTGCAGACGGAACTTGCCGAAGCAGTTGCCGATAGGCCTGTTAAAGTTACTGCGGCGTTATTTGAGGGCAAGGTTATTAAAGATTTGCATGGCAACGAACAGGTTATTGATAATGAACTTGCAAGCGCTATTATATTTGACCTTGTTAAGCAGGATTATATTGATAAAAAACATACTTTAACCGATAAGTTTTACGAGGACAGGAAGAACGGCACGGTTAAAGTTGCGGAAGAAGTGCAAGATTGTAAAGATGATATTATCAATATTCTTGATTCTGTTTATAACAGCAAAGCAATGCAGCCTGAAAATGCGCGCAGCAATAACGTTGAGCTGCATATAGACAGAAATAAGCTGGTAATGCCGGAATTTAAAGCACTTTGGCAAAAAATAAATGTCAAATCTGTATATGTTGTAGATTTTAATACGGATGAACTAATAAAAAATGCTGTTAATGTTCTTAATGCCAAGCTGCGTATAAATAAAATTTATTTTAAGGTTGAAACCGGCGTAATGGAGCAAATAGAATCTAAAGAGGCGCTGGAAAAAGGTAATGCCTTTATAAAAGAGCAGAATGCAACTTACGGCAGTGATAAAAAAATTACTGTTAACAGTAGTGTTAAGTATGATTTAATTGGCAAACTGGTGGAAGCAACAGGGCTGACGCGCAAGGATATTGTAAAAATATTAACCGGTATTGAAAAGCCTGTGTTTGACCAGTTTAAGGATAACCCGGAAGAATTTATTATTAAGGCAGCCGGGTTGATTAATGACGAGAAAGCAACGGCAGTAATACAGCATATTACTTATGATATGCTTGACGAAAAATATGATACGGATATTTTTACAGAGCCAACAATGAAAGGTAAACTGGATGTAAATGCAGTTAAAACCAAGAAACATTTGTATGACCATGTTTTGTATGATTCTGCCAATGAGAAAAATTTTGCACAGGAGCTTGATACAAACAAAGATGTTGCGGTTTATGTAAAGCTGCCAAACGGTTTTTATATTTCTACGCCGGTTGGCAAGTATAACCCTGACTGGGCGATTGCTTTTTACGAAGGGTCTGTTAAGCATATTTATTTTGTGGCAGAAACTAAAGGGTCATTATCCTCTTTACAGCTTAGAGATATTGAGAAAGCAAAAATACATTGCGCAAAAGAGCATTTTAAAGCAATAAGCAATGGTAGCGTTGTTTATGACGTTGTAGATGGCTATGATGAATTAATGAATTTGTTAGTAAAATAACTTAAAATGTTTAATTTCCCGGCAAAGAGTTTTCTTTTTGCCGTTTTTTTATTTATTTTTTTACTACTTTAATATCAGATATTTAAAATATAAAGGATTTCTTATATTTTTGTCGAATTAATTATTATATATTTTAGTGTGTTTTATGGAGTCTGTTATGGTGGATTATACTTTACTTGCAAAAGCTGCTTTGCTGCACGATATTGGCAAATTATGCTATCGTGCGGGGCTTACAAATGAGCCGGAAACATATCCCGAATATGGTGCCCGGTGGCTGGCGCGTTTATTGCCCGAAGATGATGAAGCCATGCAGCAGCTTCTGCGCTGCATAAGCTATCACCGCAGGCGCGATTTTGAAGCAGTAAAACTTAAAGACGATGATTTGGCATATTTAGTTTATTTTGCCGATACGATTGCGTTCGGCGCAGAAAAGACCGAACGCCGCCAGGATGATAAGTTTGATGCTTCGCTGTGCCTGGAATCGGTATTTAATTATTTTTCGGACCACGATACTTATAAGCGCTATTTTTTGCTTAAAGAAATAAATACCGGCAAAGAAATTAATTACGCAGTGCGTGATAACATTAAAGCAAGCCCGGAAGATTATTTAAAACTTTTAAAAATAATTGAAAATAAATTAAAGCAAAAGCCTTTGGCGCAGATGTACCCCTATGAGCTTTTGCAGGTTCTTGAAGATGCACTGTATTATGTGCCGCTTACGGTGCGCGAGGATTTGCCGCGCGATATTTCGATGTTTGAGCATGTAAAAATAACGGCGGCGCTTGCGGTAAGTATAGCCCATTATTTTGAAGCTAACGGAATTACTTCATATGCTTCGCTTTGTGAAAAGCAGAAAATTGCCCAAATACAAAACGAGCCGCTGTTTTTAATTGTTTCTGCCGATATTGCTGGCATTTACGGCTTTTTAACAACTCCGGCAGAGCAGTCGCCGCTTGCAACCATGCGCGGGCGCTCGCTGTATCTGGAATATTTTTCGCAGCTTATAGCAGACGAACTTGTAAATTATTTAAAACTTTCACGTGCAAACATTATTTATACCGGCGGCGGGCGTTTGTATTTGCTGGCGCCTAATACGCCGCAGTTTAAAGCGGGTGTAAAAACTTTTGCGGAGTACATTAACGGGTGGCTGCTGCAAAACTTTGGCACTCAGCTTTATGTATCTGTCGGCGCGGCGGAATTTACGCCGGTAGAGCTGGTTGGCAGGCAGCTTGGCAGCGATGTTATGGCGCGTGCCGATTTACAGGTGGAAAACAATAAAAAGAACCGCTACTCGGAAGCGGTTCTGGCAGGTCTGTTTGACCCTGAAAGCAGTTTTAACCATAACGAAGCGGCTGCGGAATGCTGCGTATGCCACAGAAACGTTGCTGCTGCCGATGAAGGGCGCAAAGACGGCCTGTGCAGCAACTGCCGTGCGCTGCTTGAACTCGGCAAAGCCTCATTTATGGATGACAAGGTGCTGGCAGTATGTTCAAACCGCATCAGCGGATGTATTGCGGTGCCGGGCTATAAAAGGGTGCTGTATTTAAAAATAATAGCTGCCAAAGATTTGGAAAAATTTAAGCAGCATAATAAACTGGCTTATCTTTACAGTATTAAAGGCGGAGCTTCCGATAACTGCCCGTATTTCCGCATCCGCCGCTGCGATTACTGCGTGCGCGACGCCAAAAGCGGCAGGCTGCCCGATATGAAGATGCTGGCGGCCAAAAGCATGGGCGAAACCTATACCGGTGTTAAGCGCCTGGGCGTTTTAATGGCGGATGTTGATGCTATCGGCATAGCTTTAAAAGCAGGTTTTTACCGCAACGATTTGCCCGACCCGCTGAGGTATCTTACATTATCGAGGCAGGCGGCGTTTTCCGGCAGGCTGTCATTCTTTTTTAAAGTAATTTTAAATAAAATTTTTAAAGGCGATATGCAGAACGCTTCCGGCAAAGTAACACCGGTGTTCAGGCTGTTTAACAAGCCCAAGCAGCTTTGGCGCAACATACATGTAATTTACAGCGGCGGCGATAATATTTTTCTGCTTGGCGCATGGGATGACGTGGTGGAAGTGGCGGTTGATATTCACCGCGCGTTTGAAAGCTATACCAACGGCAAGCTGGCATTTTCGGCTGGCATAGGCATGTTTACGCCCGATTTCCCCGTAAGCCAGATGTTTATTCAGGCGCAGCTGCTGAAAAAAACCGCTAAAAATGTTCCCGGTACCGGTAAAATTGCTTTGTTCGGACAGAATGCGGATTATGTAAGCGGCCCTGAAGGCGGGCTGGCCCATGTTTATGACTGGAACGTTTTTGAAAAAAAGGTTTGCGGCGAAAAACTTAACTTTTTAACAAACAATTTAAGTTTCGGCATTGCCGCAGTACCTGGCAAAATAAAGGCCGACAGGAATACTTTGTATAAGTTGCACGGCGTGCTTGCCGCAGCGGCAGGCAGGTTTAATCTGGCTCAGTTTGCTTATGCGGTTGCGCTGCTTGAACCTAAATCGGAAAATGCCGCACAGGCGGAAATATATAATAATCTGCGCAGCAGGCTGTATGCCTGGGCGCTTGATACGGAAGGGCGCAGGCAGCTTTTAACGGCGCTGGAACTTTTAATTTACAGTTTGCCCAATGCGCCTAAGGAGGACTTTTAATGGATATTATAGCCAGGGCAGAAAATGCCATTAAAGGCATTATGGTTAAAGACAAATTTAATAATAATATACTGCTGTTAAAAACCGGCCATATCCGTAAGTTTTTAACTTCGGTCAACCTTGTGCGCGACCGCGTGGAGGTTTATAAAATGCGCGGGCAGGAGCCGGATAGGCTGCCGCCGGAGCTGGTTGCGGAGGTAAAATTTTTAAAGGTTAAATTAATGTATCTGGCCGGGCGCGAAAAAAATATTGTTGGCGCGTTTGTAGAAAAATCCGGGCTGATAGAAATGATTGACAGCATTGGCGACAGTACGGAAAGGTTTGACATTTTTGCCAAATACGTACAGGCGCTGGGGGCATTTCATAAATTTTACGGAGGCAAGGATAAATAATGAAGCAGGCGGTTTTAAAAGGAAAGTTTTTAATAGAGGCTGTTATTACTCTGGTAACGGGGCTGCACATTGGCACCTCCAGCGATTTTACTCCTATCGGCGCGGTAGAAAGCCCCTTTGTGCGCGACCATTTTACCAAAGTTCCCATTATTCCGGGCAGTTCGCTTAAAGGCAAGCTGCGTACTTTGCTGGCTAAAATGCGTTCGCCGGGTTATGTTTTAAATAAAATTGAAGATGACGATGAAGTTATCTGCCGTTTGTTCGGTTCTACTTCCAAAAACGGTGTTATAGGCGCGCGCCTGCAATTTTATGATGTATTTGTAACGCCGGAAAGCATTGAAAAAATAAGCCGTATGGATACCGATACCTACATGGGCGAAGTAAAATTTGAAAACTCCATTACAAGGCTTACGGCAACGGCAATACCGCGCCAGATTGAAAGGGTGCCGGCAGGTACCGATTTTGCGTTTAAACTTGTGTACAACATCGAAAACGAAAAGGAAATCGAAGAAGATTTTGCAACCTTATCGGCAGCGCTTATGATGCTGCAGATGGACTACCTTGGCGGCCATGGTTCGCGCGGTTACGGCAGGGTGGCTTTCAGTAATTTTTCGGTGCGGTACGCCGGTTTAAACAAAGATTTGGAGGAATATGCCGGGAGGCTCAAAACTGCTCTTGAAGGAAGCTGCTTAAAATGAAGTATTATATTTTGCAGTTTAAGTTTTTAACTCCGGTGCATTTTGGCACAGCCGAAAATAAAAAAAGCGGCAATCTGCAGTCTTTTAACTGCTGCGCCGATACTTTTTTCAGCGCACTTGTAACGGAAACAGCTGCGCTTGACGGAGAGCTTTGCAGCCGGTTTATTGAAGCCGTGCAAAAGGGCGGGCTGCTTTTCAGCGATTTTCTGCCTTATTACAGCGGCGCGGAAGAAGAACTGTATGTGCCGGTGCCGTATAACTGTAAGGAAAAAGTAAATCCGCTTGATTTGCAGCTGTCTTTTAAAGAGCTGTGTTTGCAGTATGAAGCGCTGCGCGACCACGAAAATATGGCTTATATCCGCGTAAGCGGCATTTATGATTACCTGCACCCGTATGAAAGCACGGCTAAAGAGCAGGAAAAGCACGATTTTGGCTGGAGCGGTGTACAGCGCAGGCTTGATTTTAGAAACGGCGGGCGGGCATATTATGTAAGCAATTATACTTTTGCGGAAGGTGCCGGGTTATACTGCATAGTTGGGTTGGATGACGAAACTTTGCTTGAAGGGCTTGTTAAAGCGGTGGAACTGCTTGGGCTGGGAGGCATTGGCGGCAGGCGCAGCAGCGGCTTTGGCAAGTTTGTGTTAAAAGGCGCTCCGCAGCTTTTAAGCGAAGACTGCGGCGGTGATGCCGGAATGCTTAAGGTTTTGCTCGAAAACAAAACAAGCAGCCTGCAAATGTCACTTTCCGTATTGTGCCCGGTGCAGGAACAGATTGCCACCGTAAAAAAAGGCGCGTTCAGTTTATTAAAACGCAGCGGTTTTGTTTATAACCAAAACTCGCAGAATTTTGAAAAACGCAGCAGCGTATACATGTTAAAGGCGGGTTCGTGCTTCCCCGAAAGGGTTGAAGGGCGCCTGCTTGAATTTACGGCTTTGGGGGCGCAGCACGCCGTGTACCGCTATGGCAAGGCCGTATATATGGGGTTGCCTGTATGAGTATCAGTAATTTTGAATATAAAAAAATGTCTGTAACCTGCCTGGGTCCGGTGCATATAACCGACGAAGTGGGAATGGTATACAGCTATCAGTATTTGTACGATGCCGGCAGCAGGCGGGTATATTTTTTGAATGAACGCCTGTGGGTAAAATTTTTGTATAAACATAATTTGCTGGCAGAGTTTGAAGAACTGATAAAAACCAGGCTGCGCGCCGGAACTTTATGCGAATGGGTTCAGGAAAAAGGCTTTAAAATAGAAGATTTGGGCGACGCTGTAACAGATTATGCCAATGTTGAAGTAGCACCGGAAATACTGGCTGCCAATAAAATGCGCCTTACGGAAATTGTGCGCACCGTGCACAATGTTGAAGGCCAGCCGTACATACCGGGCAGCAGCATTAAGGGTGCGCTGCGCACAGGGCTGCTGTTCAGCCTGCTGCTGCAGGAAGACAAGCTGCGTAATGCTGCCTGGGCCGAAGTCTGCCGTATTATTAATGACAACAGGCTGCGCGATAAAAATTCTGCCTTTGCCAGGCTTGCGCAGAAATTGGAAATTGTGCTGCTGCACCGTTTAAAAATACCAAAAAACGAGTACAGTGCGGAATTAATGCCGCAGGCCAGCATGAACTGCAGTATTATGAAAGGCTTGTCGGTAAGCGATTCATACAGCAGCGGCAAAACAATACCTGTAATTGTGCAGAAGCGCGAGGCTGTGTATATTGTTAAAACAGGGCAGGTAAAAACCAAAAACCTTACCTTGTTCCGTGAATGCCTGCCGCCGGGCGCGCATCAGCATTTCAGCATAACGCTTGATAAAGCGGTGTTTGGCGGTATCGGTATTACGTCGGCGGCAGAACTTATTAAACGCCAGCGCGATTTTACCGATTTTGTGCTGCAGCGTGAAAAAATTATTTTCGGGCAGGCCTTAAAGCAGGAATTTGCCCGGGCAGAAAACGCCAATTTATTTTTGGGCAGCGGCAGGGGCTTTTTAAGCAAAAACCTGCTGCTGGCACTTGCGCCGGACCAAAAATCGTTTACAGATGCGGCAGCGGTAATTTTGCATAATAATTTTTATAAGCACGCGCACCTGCGGCTTGATAAGTTTGCTGCACCGCGCGGACTGCAAACGGCCAAAACGCATAAGGGCATAACTTTAATGGGCGTCTGCGCAGTTACGGAGGAATAATTATGCTGCAAATTTGGGAAGTTTTATTGCAGCTGCCGGAAGGGCAGCGCCTGCATCAATCGTTCGGCAGCGTGCTTCACGGCGCGCTGATGCAGTACGCCCATACGGATTTTGCGGAAGCCATGCACCGTTCTGCGCTGCGCCCGTTCAGCCAGTTTGTGTATTACGATAAGGCACGCGGCATCGCAGTATGGCAGCTTGCGGCGCTTAACAAAGAAGCTGCGGAAGAAATTTTATATGCGTCAGGCAGGCTGCCGCAAAATTTATATTTAAAGCAAAAAGAATATGTGGTACAATTAAGTAAACCGCAGCCGGTAAAGCAAACAAGCTATAAAGACATGGCAGAACAGTTTTTTACCATGCCGCAGCCTCCGCGCCAGGCAGAATTTAATTTTATAACTTCCGCATCGTTTAAGGCGTTTGGCAGTTATAAAATTTACCCGGATAATGTTTATATTTTCCGCAGCCTTTTAAAACGCTGGAACGCTTTTTGCGGCGGTCTTTTGCTTGAAGAAAATAATCTTGAAGAACATTTGGCGCAGGCAGTGAAGGTTACCGGCTATAATTTATCTTTGCAGCAGTATTCTGTCGGCGGTGCACCGATAGACGCGTTTAAAGGCCGTTACAGGCTGCTTTTCCGCGGTACGCAAAGCCAGAACAGGATTGCAGCGCTTTTAGCCGCATACGCCGAATATGCCGGTATAGGCGTTAAAACAGCGCTGGGCATGGGCGGCGTAAAAATAAGTTTTTTACCCTGATACAGGGACGGACGCCGTTAAAATTAACGAACCCAATCATCATTTCTTAAAACAATTGGCCTCTTTAGGGGACGGAAAATTTTTTGTAAAATGCGCGCTCAGATATTGCATTTTTATTAAATGAGTGTTAGGATATGGCTTAACAGTTATTTGAGGGGGCATAGTGCATGATTACGTATCGTCGAGCTACGTTTGATGATGTAGAAAATATTCATAAACTTTTGAATGATTATGCGCACGAAGGGTTGATGCTGCCGCGCGCACGCAACGCAATTTACGAAAACCTGCGCGATTATATTGTGGCGATTGAAAATAACCGCCTGATTGGCTGCGGCGCGCTGCATTTTGTGTGGGACAGGCTTGCGGAAATACGTTCGCTTGCCGTTGACCCGGAACGAAAGGCAAGCGGCATAGGGCGCAATATTGTGCATTTGCTGGAAAAAGAGGGCATAGAGCGCGGCGTAAAAATGTTTTTTACGCTTACTTACCAGCCCGGCTTTTTTGCCAAGTGCGATTACATTGAAACCGCTAAAGAAAAATTGCCGCAGAAGGTATGGAAAGAATGTGTTTATTGCCCGCAGTATCCGTACTGCAACGAAATTGCTTTTGTAAAAACCACGGTTGATTACGAACCGGGCGACATTATGTTTTGAAAGTAAATTAAATAAAAAATCCCGCTCAGTGAGCGGGATTTTTTGTACGCAATTTGTCAAAGGAAAGTTAAATTATTTTTTCTCTACAAGTTTAAGAGGAACGGAAATTTTGGCATCAATTTTTTCGCCTTTAGCCAGTTTAACGGCAGCTTCAAGGCCCTGCTGGCCCATCAGTTCCGGCTGCTGGGCAATGGTAGCTGCCATGGTGCCTGCTTCAACGGCTTTCAGGCCGTCGTCAGTACCGTCAAAACCAACGATAAAGATTTGTTTGCCTGCACTCTTGGAGGCTTCGATAGCACCGAGAGCCATTTCGTCATTCTGGGCAAAAATTGCCTGAATGTCGGGGTTAGCCTGCAGCATGTTTTCGGAAACGGTCAGGCCTTTGGTACGGTCAAAATCAGCAGACTGTTTAGCTACAACGCTTAATTTCTGGTCGGCAACTTTATGGAAGCCTTCGCCGCGTTCACGGGTTGCGGAAGCACCGGGGATGCCTTCGAGTTCAGCAACTTTTACACCTTCGCCAAGTTTTTTAATAATGTATTCAGCAGCCATTTCGCCGCCTTTTACGTTATCGGAAGCAACAAGGGAAGCAATGGTGCCTTTGTCAGCGCTGCGGTCCAGAGCAATTACAGGAATCTTTGCTTTATTGGCAGCTTCAACAGAAGTGGAAATGGCAGCAGAGTCAACCGGGTTTACCAAAAGTACGCTTACGCCCTGCTGGAGCAGGTCGGCAACGTCGTTAGCCTGTTTTGCCGGGTCGTTCTGGGCATCAACAATTTTTACGTTAACGCCAAGCTCTTTGGCTTTTGCTTCAACGCCGTCTTTAACGGAAACAAAGAACGGGTTGTTTAAAGTAGAGATGGAAAAACCGATAGTGGTAGTGCCGCTTTTTTTATCGGCAGCCGGGGCAGCTTCTTCTCCGGAGCTGCAGCCAGCAATAAGCATTACCGACATCATAAGTACTGCCATAACAGCTAATAAAGTTTTTTTCATTTAAAACATAACCTCCTACGATTTTTTGCGGTCCATAAGAACTGCAAGTAAGATAACTATACCTTTGACAACTTGCTGGTAAAAGCTGGATACGTTAAGAATATTAAGGCCGTTGTTAAGTGTACCGATAATAAGTACGCCGATAAGCGTGCCCACGATACGGCCTTTGCCGCCGGAAAGGCTTGTGCCGCCGAGAACTACTGCCGCAATGGCGTCAAGTTCATAACCGGTGCCTGCGGTAGGCTGTGCGGAGTTAAGGCGCGAGGTTAAAATGGCGCCTGCCAGTGCGCAGAACAGGCCGGTAATTGCATAAGCAAAAATTTTAATGCGTTCAATTTTAATGCCGGCAATAAAGGAAACTTTTTCGTTGCCGCCGACAGCGTAGGTTTTGCGGCCCAGCGGTGTTTTGTTAAGAATAAACCAGCAGAGGGCGAACATCAAAAGCATAACAACTGCCGGTACAGGAATGCCTGCAAAATAGCCCTGGCCGAACATATGGAACAGCTGGTTGTCGGTTAAGCTGCTGATAGGGTTGCCATCGGTGTAAACCAAAGTCAGGCCGCGAAAAATAGTCATGGTTGCCAGAGTGGCAATAAAAGGAGCAACCTTGCCGTAAGAAATTACAACGCCGTTAATAGTGCCGAGGATAAGGCCGATAATGGCAGCAACTACAATGCCCATAATCGGGTCCATGCCGCCTTTAATCAAGCTTGCCATAATTGCACTGGAGAGTGCCAGCGTGCTGCCGACGGAAAGGTCGATGCCGCCTGTAAGGATGACAAAGGTCATGCCGAAGGAAATCAGTGCGTTAATGGAAACCTGGCGCAGCAGGTTCTTTAAGTTGGACGGGTCGATAAAGCTGCTGTTTAAAGCAGATATAACAACAAAAAGTACAATTAACCCGATTAACGGGCCCATTTTTCTAACTAAGGCAGAAACGTTCATCTGTTATATTCCTCCTGTTGCAAGGGTGATGATATTTTCCTGGGTTGCTTGGTCATGCGGTATTTCCCCGGCAATTTTGCCTTCGTGCACAACAAGGATGCGGTCGCTCATGCCGATAACTTCCGGCAGGTCGGAAGAAACCATGATGATGGCAACACCCTGTGCGGTAAGTTCGTTCATCAAATCGTAAATATCGCGCTTGGCGCCTACGTCAATGCCGCGCGTAGGTTCGTCCATAATGATAATGGACGGGTGCATGCCAATCCATTTTGCTATAACAACCTTCTGCTGGTTGCCGCCGGAAAGGGCACCGGCCGGAAGCTGGATGGAATTGGCCTTAACGCCGAGCTTGTGCGATAATTCGTTGGAGAAATTAAATTCCTTTTTATCGTTGATGACGCTTTTTGAAGCGAAGGTATCAACGCTTGGCAGGGCAATATTTTTTAAAATGGAAAAGTCCAGAATAAGGCCTTCGGTTTTGCGGTTTTCGGTAATAAAACCAATGCCTGCCTTAATGGCGTCTTCCGGTTTTTTGATGTTTATTTTCTGTCCGTGCAGGTAAACTTCGCCCTGGCGGCAGTCATCAATACCAAACAGCGCGCGCATAATTTCAGTGCGTCCGGCGCCCATCAGCCCGGCAACGCCCAAAATTTCGCCTTTGCGCAAATTAAAGGAAACGTGGTCGAACACGCCCGGCTGGCACAGGTTTTTAACTTCCAGAACGACTTCGCCGGGTTCGGTGGTGCGTCCGGGATAATATTCCGTAATCGCACGGCCAACCATATCCTGTACTACGGCTTCCATAGTGGTACTGCGTGTCGGGCGGCAGCTTATGGAGTGGCCGTCGCGCATAACGGTAATGGTGTCGCAGTGGGTGAATACTTCTTCCATGCGGTGCGAAATATAAACAATGGCTACGCCTTTGTCCTTTAATGCGTGCATAACTTCAAACAGTTTGGCGGTTTCACGTTCTGTAAGCGCCGCGGTAGGTTCGTCCATAATTACAACTTTGGCGTCCAGCATTAAATTGCGGATAATTTCCGTCATCTGCTGCTGGCCTACGCTGCATTCGCCGGCTTCGGCGTCAAGCGGCAGCTCAATGCCAATCTGCGCGCATTTTTCTTCGGCCAGTTTACGCATTTTTTTAGTGTCGAGTATGCCGAAGGAGTTGGTAATCTGCTTCATTAAAAACAGGTTTTCAAGTATTGAAAGGTTGGGCCAGATGTTAAGCTCCTGGTGAATAAAGGCAATGCCGTGGTTTTCGGCATCACGTGCGTTTTTAAAATGTACTTCCTGGCCGTCAACGAAAATTTTGCCCGCATCGGCTTTGTGTATGCCGGTGAGGATATTCATCAAAGTTGACTTGCCGGCCCCGTTTTCGCCCATCAGCGCGTGGATTTCCCCGGAATGCAGTGTGAAATCAACCCCGCGCAGAACTTCGTTGGAACCGAAGGCCTTTGAAATACCTTGCATGGTAATTTCCATAGCTGACAGTACTCCTTTAAATCAGAATATAACGCCGGAATGTAAAATTACATTGGCAAACGGTGTTGTTTCACCGGTACGTATAACTGCTTTAGCGGTTTTGGTGGCCTGTTTAAAATGTTCGTGGTCGGTAACAATCCATTCTTTGCCGTCAAACAGTTTGTGCATCTGCTGCCAGCATTCTTCGTTTTTGCTCTGCATTTCGGCAGCAACATGGATTTTTTCAATTTCCATATATTTGGCAAGTTCTTCCACAACTTCCAAAAAACGCGGTGTGCCGAGTTTCAAGGCAAGGTCAATCTTTTTTACGCCGTCCGGTACAGGCAGCCCGCAGTCGCCGATAACGATAGTATCGGTGTGCCCCATATCTGCCAGTACTTTGACAATTTCGCTGTTTAAAATTCCTATTTTCTGCATTCGGACAACATCCCTTCCACTTCATCTAAATAAGGCATTCCGCCCTGTGCGCCGATTTTTTGTACGGATAAGGCGGCTGCCGCATTGGCAAAAGTAATGCTTTCGGACATGGTTTTGCCGCAAGCGCGTGCAACGGCGAAAGCACTGTTGAAAGTATCGCCTGCGCCGGTAGTATCAACTGCCTGCACTTTAAAGGCGGGTACGGTATTAATTGCGCCGTTTTCGGCATAGGCAACGCCTTTGCTGCCGAGCGTCATTAAAAGGCGGCCTTCGTTTTCTAAAAGTATTTCTTCGGTGCTTTTGCCGGGGAAAAGAGCCTGCGCTTCATGTTCGTTAGGCGTTATAAAGGCGGCGTCTTTGGCCCAGTCCTGTGCGCCTTCAAGAACAGGCGCCGGGTTCAGCAATGCTTTTACTCCGGCTTCCGCACATTTTTTTAAGGTGTGGGCAATGGCTGCGGCAGGAATTTCGTGCTGCAGCATTACCATATCGCAGCCTGCAATCTGCGGCCAGGCTTCATCTATAAGTTCAGGCGTTACAAGGTCGTTGGCGCCTTTAATAACAATAATGCTGTTATCGCCTTCGGCAAGCGTAATGTGCGCGGTGCCGGTAGTTACGCCGGGCACAACCTTTACGTTTCCGGTATCAACGCCGTTCGCTTCAAAATTTTTAATTACGGAACGGCCGTAATCGTCGTCGCCGACGCAGCCAACCATATAAACTTTGGCGCCGAGCCTTGCTGCGGCAACTGCCTGGTTTGCCCCCTTGCCGCCCTGAGCAATAATAAGGCGGCTGCCCAAAATGGTTTCGCCTGCCAGCGGACGTTTCGGCGCTTCGACAACAACGTCGATATTGCAGCTGCCGATAACGGCGATACTAATTTGTGTCATATGCTTCATGCTCCTTTAACCTTTAAAATGTTAAATTTACATACAAGAAATAGTGTACAATATTATTATATTGGCTATTCAATTTAAAAATCCTGCCGCAAGCAGGGCTGAATGTAAAATTTACTACAAAAAATGTACAGCACAACAAAAGAATTTTACAACAAACGCGGGCTATAATGCAAGTAAAATCGTTAATAGTATAATATTTTTTTATGTGTCAAAAGCGTGAACAGTATGGACAAATAGGCTAATGTTTGTTAGTATAAGAAAGCATACTGTATAAGTTGTAGAAACACGCACATTGTGTTGGAATATTAACGTTGGCAGGCCGTATGGTTACGGCAGAAAAAGGAGCGGAAAATAAAATGAGCAAACAAAAAACTTCCTGGCAGGATACGGTCAGCGACTGGCTGGTTTCCATTATTGTTGCGGTGGCGCTTGCCTTCTGCATCAGAACCTTTATTGTAGAGCCTTATATGGTAGAAGGTTCTTCCATGTACCCGACGCTGGTAAACCATGAAAGGCTTTTGGTAAACAAGTTTACCTATTTTGTAAGCGACCCGCAGAAGGGTGAAATTATTGTTTTCCGTTACCCTAAAGACGAAAGCCGCGATTTTATTAAGCGCGTTATTGCCACGGCAGGCGATACCGTTGAAATGCGCAGCGGCAAAGTGCTTGTAAACGGCACGGAAATTGACGAGCCTTACACATGGAAGGAAGACCCCAAAGGGCCGAACCTTTCTGATTACAGAAAATCCGTTGTGCCGGAAGGGCATATTTTTGTACTGGGCGATAACAGAAACAACTCTGAGGACAGCCGTTTTGCCGATGTAGGCTTTGTGCCGCTGGATTTGGTTAAAGGCAAAGCCAGCCTGGCGTTCTGGCCGGTTTACAGATGGCGTATGCTGCCCTGACAGGGAGAGTGTTATAAATGGACTTTAAAATACAGTGGTTTCCCGGCCATATGACCAAAGCCAAACGCATGATGGAGCAGCAGCTTAAACTGGTTGATGTGGTTGTGGAAATGCTTGACGCACGTGTGCCGCGCAGCAGCACCAACCCCATGCTCAACCAGCTTTTGGGGCAGAAGCCTAAAATTATAGCTTTAAATAAGGTTGATATGGCAGACCCTGCCAAAACCGAAGCGTGGAAAGAAATTTTTAAAAATAACGGTCTGCCGGTATGCGTTATCGACTGCAACACGGGCAAAGGCGTAAAACAGCTTGTAGCTGCCGTGCAGAAAGCGGCGCAGCCTGTAATAGATAAATGGCTGAAGCGCGGCGTTAAAAACCGTTCCATACGCGTTATGATTGTCGGCATACCCAATGTAGGCAAATCGACGCTTATTAACAGGCTTGTTGGCAAAAACAAAGTGCTGGCGGCCGATAAACCGGGCGTTACGCGCGGGCAGCAGTGGGTTACAATTGCCAAAGGGCTGGAACTGTTAGACACGCCGGGCGTGCTGTGGCCAAAGTTTGATGACCCGCAGATTGGGCTTAACCTTGCCCTTACCGGCGCCATTAAAGAAGATGTGTATGACCGTGAGCAGGCGGCGTGGCTTTTAACGGAAAAATTAATTGCCGCTTACCCGCAATTGTTAAAAGACAAATATGCCGTTGATTTTGAAACGGGCGCACCGGTGCAGGACGTTTTTGAAAAAATTGCCGTAAGCCGCGGCTGCCTGAAAAGCGGCGGGCTGCTTGACCTTGATAAAGTGGTGCAGCTTGTTCTTCGTGATTTCCGCAGCGGCAAAACCGGCCGTGTAACACTGGATGAACCAGATAAATAATAACTGAAATTAAAGCCGCTGTAAGCGGCTTTTTGTTTAAGGGGCTGTAAACATGAAAATTGCAGAAATAAAAGAACTGCTTGCCAATAACCCGAATGAAGAACTTTTGGCAGAACTTGCCAAAGATAGCCGCAGCGGTGTGCAGAAACTTGTAGCAGCTTATTATAAAAAACAGCAGGCAGAACAGGCGGAGCGTGAACGTTTTGCCAAAATGCTGATGTACGAAAATAACTGCTATAATGAAGGGGCGCAGTTTGTGGCAGGCGTTGATGAAGCCGGGCGCGGGCCGCTGGCCGGGCCTATGGTTATAGGCGCGGTTATTTTGCCGCAGAATGTTTTTATTAAAGGGCTGAACGATTCCAAAAAACTTACGGCAGCCAAACGTGAGCAGCTTTATGGGGAAATTTTGGAAAAAGCGCTGGCGGTTTCGGTTAATATAGTAAGCGTTTACAATATCGACAGGCTTAATATTTACCGTGCCACGCAGGAAGGCATGGCGCAAGTGCTTGAAAGCTTAAAAATCCGCCCGCAGGCGGCGCTTATAGATGCCATGCCCGTGCCGGCAGGGGATATTAAAACCTATTCACTTATTCACGGCGACGCTCTCAGCGCTTCGATAGCGGCGGCTTCGGTAATAGCAAAAGTTACCCGTGACAGAATGATGGAACAGCTTGCGGCAGAGTATCCGCAGTACGGCTGGGCGCATAACAAAGGCTACGGCAGTGCGGAGCATATGCAGGCAGTGCTGGAATACGGAGCAACAAGCTGGCACCGCCGCAGCTATGAACCGGTAAAAAGCATGCACCTGCCTCCGGCCGAACCGGTGCCGAATAAAATAATCCGCCTGCCGGAGGAAGCTGATGGCTGACAGGCGCGGTGAGTTTGGCAGGCGCGGCGAAGATGCGGCCTGCGCTTATTTGCTGCGGCACGGGTACAGGATTGTTGAGCGGAATTACCGCTGCCGCCGCGGAGAGATTGATATAATTGCGTCTAAAGACGGCGGAGCGGTGTTTGTTGAGGTTAAAACGCGCCGCAGCTTAAAGTTTGGCACGCCGGGCATGGCGGTAACTTATGCCAAGCAGCAGAAAATCCGCACTACGGCGCTGCACTATTTGCAGCAGTGCGGCGGAGGGTACAATAAAATAGCTTTTGATGTAATAGAAATTGTGGCAGATGACGGCAAGGCAAAATTGCGCCATCTGCAAAATTGTTTTTAGGGGAGATATAATGTACGCAAAAACCTTCGGGGAAACTGTTTGTGGTATTAATGGTGAAGAAATAATCGTTGAAGTTGATATATCCAACGGGCTGCCGGGATTTGACATTGTAGGGCTGCCTGATACGGCGGTAAAGGAATCGCGCGAGCGCGTAAGGGCGGCGCTGAAAAATTCCGGGCTGATGTTTCCCATGACGCGCATTACCGTAAACCTTGCCCCGGCCGATTTGCGCAAAGACGGCAGCAGCCTTGATTTGCCGATTGCCGTTGGCATATTAACGGCAGCCGGAAGTTTATTGCAGGAAGAAGCAGAAGGTAAAATTTTTGTGGGCGAGCTTGCTCTTGACGGCAGCATACGCCAGGTTGCGGGCGTTTTGCCGATGATTTTATATGCCCGCGAACACGGCTGGCGCGAAATTTACATACCGCAGGGCAACGCGGCGGAAGGCGAACTGGTGGACGGCATAGATGTATATACGCCTGCCAGTTTAAGCGAGCTTGTAAGCCATTTAAAAAAGCAGGAGCGTTTAACGCCGCTGTCAAAAATACAGTTCGGCACGGAAACGGCAGGCTGCGGCGATGTTGACTTTGCCGAAGTGCGCGGTCAGCAGGTTGTTAAGCGCGCGTTGGAAATTGCCGCGGTAGGCGGGCATAATGTATTGATGGTTGGCGCGCCGGGCAGCGGCAAAACCATGCTGGCACGCCGTTTGCCAACCATATTGCCGCCGATGACGGAAGATGAAATTTTGGAAATAACCAAAATTTACAGCATAGCCGGGCTTTTAAACGGCAAAAAACAGCTTGTGCTGGAACGCCCCTTCCGCAGCCCGCACCATACAGTATCGGCAAGCGCGTTAATTGGCGGCGGCAGCGTGCCGAAGCCGGGCGAAGTTACGCTCAGCCATAACGGCGTACTCTTTTTGGATGAACTGCCGGAGTTTTCACGCCAGGCGCTGGAGGTTCTGCGCCAGCCGTTGGAAGACGGCGTTGTAACAATCAGCCGCGTGCAGGCAAGCTTGTCTTTCCCCGCACGGCTGATTTTAATAACCGCTCAAAACCCGTGCCCCTGCGGATTCTTGGGTGATAAGGTTCACAGCTGTACCTGCCGCCCGCACGAAATTGAGCGTTACAGGCGCAAAATTTCCGGCCCGCTTTTAGACCGCATTGACATACAGGTAGCAGTGCCGCGCCTTGAATATGACGACTTAAAAGACAAAACCTAAGGAGAAAGTTCTGCCGTTATACGCAGCCGCGTTGTAAAAGCGCGCGGCGTACAGCGCAAACGTTTTGAAGGCAGCGGCGTGCACTGCAATGCGCAGATGAACAAAAAGCAGCTAAATAAATACTGCAAACTGGAGCCGCAGGCCGAAGCCATGCTTGGCAAATACTTTGCCGCGCTTGGGCTCAGCGCCCGTACGCATGACCGCATTGTTAAAGTGGCGCGCACCATTGCTGACCTTGAAGGCAGCGCAGCTATAAAAGCGGCGCATATTGCCGAAGCCATACAACTGCGCACGAGTGTACAAAGATAATTAATATTTTTGGAAAATTAAACAATTACCCCTTGTTTTATGGTAAAATAATAACATATTTATAAATTTAAGGCCCCTTAAAAGGAGGAACAAAAATGCGCATAGTTGTAACAATTGTAGGTAAAGACAGAGTAGGCATTATTGCACGCGCCAGCAACGTACTGGCAGAGCATAATATTAATATTCTTAATATTAACCAGAATATTATGGACGGCTTTTTTAACATGGTACTTATAGCTAATATGGAAAAAGCCGATTTGCAGCTTGATAAATTAAAAGATGTGTTTACTGCGCTTGGCAATGAAATAGGCGTGGAAATCCGCGTGCAGAGCGAAGAAATTTTTACGGCTATGCACCGTATTTAGGAGGCCGCCTATGTTTGAAATTAAAGACGTTTTAGAAACCACGCGCATGATTACCGAAAATAATCTTGACGTGCGCACCATTACCATGGGCATCAGCCTGCGTGACTGCGCACACCCGGATATTAAGGTAACGGCGCAGAAAATTTACGATAAAGTTACCAAAAAAGCAGAAAATCTTGTTAAAGTAGGGCAGGAACTGGAAACGGAACTCGGCGTGCCCATTATTAACAAGCGCGTATCCGTAACGCCTGTTGCCATTGTTGGCGAAAGCTGCGATGCAGCAAGCTATGTGCCGCTGGCCAAAGCTCTTGACGACGCAGGCCGCACCATCGGCGTTGATTTTGTCGGTGGTTTTTCCGCACTTGTCGATAAGGGCTACACCAACGGCGACCGCAAACTGATTGCGTCCATTCCGGAAGCACTTGCCGAAACGCAGATTGTTTGTTCTTCTGTCAGCGTAGGATCTACCAAATGCGGCATTAATATGGATGCCGTTGCCGAAATGGGCCGTGTTGTAAAAGAAGCAGCCGCTTTAACGGCAGACCGTGACGCTATCGGCTGTGCCAAACTGGTAATTTTCTGCAATGCCGTACAGGATAACCCCTTCATGGCTGGTGCTTTCCACGGCGTGGGCGAGGCGGACAGCGTCATCAACGTGGGCGTCAGCGGCCCGGGCGTTGTAAAACACGCGCTGGAATCCGTACGCGGCGCCGATGTTGGCACCGTTGCCGAAACCATAAAAAAGACGGCGTTTAAAATTACCCGCGTAGGCCAGCTGGTTGCGCAGGAAGCAGCCCGCCGCTTAAATACGCAGTTCGGCATTATCGACCTTTCGCTTGCGCCGACGCCTGCTATTGGCGACAGTGTTGCCCACATTCTTGAAGAAATCGGCCTCGAAAGCACCGGCGGCCCCGGTACAACAGCTGCGCTCGCAATGCTTAACGACGCGGTTAAAAAAGGCGGCTTAATGGCCTCAAGCTATGTCGGCGGCTTAAGCGGCGCTTTTATTCCCGTCAGTGAAGATGCCGGCATGATTGCCGCCGTTGAACGCGGCAGCCTAACGCTGGAAAAACTCGAAGCTATGACCTGCGTATGCTCCGTAGGCCTTGATATGATTGCCGTACCCGGCGATATTACGGCAGAAACCATTTCGGCAATTATTGCCGATGAAGCCGCTATCGGCATGATTAACAATAAAACTACAGCAGTGCGCCTTGTGCCCGTGCCGGGCAAAAAAGTGGGCGACAGGGTAGAATTTGGCGGGCTTTTGGGCTATGCGCCTGTTATTGCCGTAAGCAAATTCAAGCCCGATGCCTTTATTGCCCGCGGCGGCAGAATACCCGCACCGGTAAGGAGCTTGACCAACTAATGCGCAAGCAGCAGCGTGATGAAATATTAAAAGTTCTTGAAGATACATATAAAGATACCAAAACAGCGCTTAATTACAATTCGCCGTTTGAACTTTTAGTTGCGGTAATTATGTCTGCCCAGTGTACCGATGAACGTGTCAACAAAATTACGGCACGCATCTTTCCTAAATATAATACGCCCGAAAAAATGGGCGCGCTTACGCAGGAAGAACTGGAAAACGAAATCCGCGACTGCGGCCTTTTCCGCGCCAAAGCCAAAAACCTTCTGGCAACCTGCCATATGCTGGTGCAGGAATACAACAGCACTGTGCCCGATACCATTGAAAAGCTGATGACGCTGCCGGGTGTCGGCAAAAAAACGGCCAATGTAATAGCAAGCATTATTTACAATGTGCCGGCCATTGCCGTAGATACGCATGTTTTCCGCGTTTCGCACCGGCTGGGGCTTGCAAAGGGTGCAGACCCGCTTGCAACGGAAAAAGAACTGCAAAAGGCAATACCCATGGAAAAATGGAGCGATGCCCATCACTGGCTTATCTGGCACGGCCGCAAAATTTGCAAAGCGCGCAAACCACTGTGCAGTGAATGTATGCTGACAGAGCTGTGCCCATATAAAGAAAAGAATTTTGCAAAATAACGCCAAATAAAAACTCCCGAAGTTTACCGCTTCGGGAGTTTTGCTGTATATGCTTATTTCTTTCTGTCTGTGGGCGTAACGCTTATTTCAAAAAGCCTGCCCCAAGGAAAACCTACTTTAAATTTAAAATCTTCGGTAAAGGGGTATTTGCGTGCAAGTTCATCGCAAATATCCTGTGCCAGCGCAGAAACATGCTTTTTGGAACTGCCGAGCTTGTAAACTTCTTCGCTGCTGCCGCTGCGTTCCAAAAAGTCTGTGGCATCACGCCGCGCGTTCGATTGGTAGAACCAGTCGTCAACAAGGCGCAGACGCATCAGCAGTGCGTTGTCCTCCGCGCTTATTTGCGGGGCTAAAATGCCCTGGGCAATGGCAAAGCCGATGGTGTTGTCGGCAGTGTTCCAGCCGTTATACGCGGTAAGTTTTTCCAAATTGCCGCGGTTGGCAAATTCGTTCATAAAGCCGTTATCGGCGCCGTTGGAATATGTAACGTCTGCCAGCGAAACCATTGTACCGCTGTTTAAAAAGTTTTCCAGTTCGCCAATGTATTTTTTATCGCGCGGCGAGGCAAAAAACTGGTTGCTTGGCGCGGTTGAATCCATCATTACGCCGTCTTTGGGTGTGTTAACTGCCAAAATAAAATCGGCTTCGGCGGCGTTAACGGTAGGGCGTGCATCGGCAACAAGTATCTGTTCCGGCACAGATTCGCCAAGCGTGCTGTCGGAATACTGCGGTATTGTGGTACGCCCGGTGCCTTCGGCATAATAGGTATAAACAAGCGGGTGCTGGCGGTTCTTTTCGTTAACTGCACGTGTTAAAAGCAGCATGCCAAGCTGGTCAACACCCGGTATAATCTGAAAAATCTGGTCGGAAAGCGCAAAAGCGTCGCGCTTTATGTAACGCGCTTCCATATGCGTTGCCGAAAGCGGCGCATTGTCATCTTTGCCTATGGCAAGATAATGAAAGCGGTATTTTGCGGTAAGCTCCGTAAGCGATTTATTAACATGGTAGTTTTTTAAACGCCTTTGCAGCCAGTCATTCAAGTCAGCCTGCGGCAGATTGTTTTTTATGGCCTGCTTTGCAAGGCTTTCGCGCAGCGTTAAACCGGTGGTATCCTCTTTATCCAAAAGCTCTGAATAACGGAAAATGGCAGGCCCGATTTTCCTGTAATACGGCGGCTCAACATTGCCGAAGCTTGCACGCGGCGTGCGCATTAATGTGGAATACACATAAAGCGGCATGGGCAGCCTTTCGCGCAGCATTTTCAAACGCTGGACACGTGCCTGCAAGGTTGTTTCGTCAAAAAAATGCGTGCGGCTGGCAACCAGCCCGCCGTAAATAAGTGCGTCCGAAGATATTACTGCTGCATCGGCGTCAGGTGCGTTTTCCACCAGCCACTGCCAAAGCCTGTCCGGGTCGCCTGTACGGTCTGCCGAAGCAAGGTATTTTTCCGGCGGCGTCAGTATTTCATAGCCGGCGGCTTGCAGATTTTTAACCGGGTAGCTGTAAGTAACAGGCCTGTCATCAAGCGGAATATAAATAAACGTGCCCTTGTATTTTTCTTTTGCCTGTACGCCCGGCACCATTAAAAAAGTACACAGCGCGGCAAATAATATTTTAAGCATGGCTTTATAAAATTTAAAATGCATTTAACCATCTCCACCAAACATTTTTACATTGCCTTGTATTATTATAAATTTATTTACGTTTTTTTTCCAGTTAAAAAATTTATTTGCCAAAGGTTTGACAACTGCTGCCCTGATGCTTATAATATAGTAGTAAATCAATATTACATCAGTAATGCGAAGGAAAAGGCATTTAAAGCGGCCTTACAGAAAAAACTGCCTTGGCTGAGAGCAGTTGGGAACGGTAATTGCCAAACCACCTTCAAACTATGCCCCGAAACAGCAGTAGGCGGCATCGTATACCGGCGTTAACGGTTAACTAAGAGGGCTGCCCAAGCAGCCAATCAGGGTGGAACCGCGGATAACTCCGTCCCTTACATAAGGGATGGAGTTTTTATTTTATTCAGGAGGTAAAATTATGGTTAAAGTTACTTTAAAAGACGGCAGCGTAAGGGAATACGAAGATAACGTAACCTTGCTTGAAGTTGCCAAAAGCCTTTCTCAAAAACTTGGCAAGCAGGCTTTGCTTGCTGTTGTAGATGGACAGAACAAAGACCTGTCCGATAAGCTGAGCCATGATGCCAGCGTAGAATTTGTTGTGCCCGAAAGCGAAGAAGGCCTGCACGCTATCCGCCATACTGCGGCGCATGTAATGGCACAGGCTATTCAGCACCTGTTCCCGGATGTAAAATTTGCCATTGGCCCTGCCATTGCCAACGGATTTTATTACGACCTTGACAGCGAGCACGTTTTCACTCCGGAAGATTTAGCCGCTATCGAAAAAGAAATGGCAAAAATCATTAAAGCCAACATTCCTTTGGTAAGGGCAGAAATTCCCCGTGCCGAAGCACTGAAAATGTTTGAGGAGAAAAACGAAAAATATAAGGTAGAACTTATTAACGATTTGCCGGAAGACGCAATCATCAGCACCTATACCCAGGGCGATTTTACCGATTTGTGCGCAGGCCCGCACTGCCCTTCCACCGGCCGTGTTAAAGCCTTTAAGCTGCAAAGCATTGCCGGCGCTTACTGGCGCGGCGACGAGCACAACAAAATGCTCCAGCGTATTTACGGCACCGCTTTCCCCAGCAAAGAAGAACTTGACGCTTACCTGCACATGCTGGAAGAAGCCGCCAAGCGCGACCACCGCAAACTCGGCAAAGAGCTCGATCTGTTCAGTATTCAGGATGAAGGCCCGGGCTTCCCGTTCTTCCATCCCAACGGCATGATTATTAAAAACACCCTTATTGATTACTGGCGCGAAGTACATCGCCGCTACGGTTACTACGAAATTCAGACCCCGATGATTCTTTCCCGCACCCTGTGGGAACGCAGCGGACACTGGGACCATTACCGCGACAATATGTACTTTACCAAAATTGATGAAGCTGATTACGCCGTAAAACCGATGAACTGCCCCGGCGGCATGCTGTTTTACCGTACCCATCCGCACAGCTACCGCGAACTCCCGCTGCGCGTTGGCGAACTTGGCCTTGTACACCGCCACGAACTGAGCGGCGCTCTGCACGGCCTGTTCCGTGTACGCTGCTTCACGCAGGATGATGCCCATATCTTTATGATGCCCGAACAGATTAAAGATGTTATCCAGGAAACCATCCGCCTGTTTGACGAAGTATATGCAACCTTCGGTTTGAAATACCATGCAGAACTTTCTACCCGCCCGGATGACAGCATGGGTGATGACGAAACCTGGGAAAAAGCAACCAACGGCCTTAAAGCCGCTTTGGAAGACTTTGGCCTGCCGTACACTGTTAACGAAGGTGACGGCGCATTCTACGGCCCGAAAATTGACTTCCACCTTACCGATTCCATAGGACGTACCTGGCAGTGCGGCACCATTCAGCTTGATATGCTGCTGCCGGAAAAATTCGATTTAACCTACACCGGCGAAGACGGCTTGAAACACCGCCCGGTAATGATTCACCGCGTTGCCTACGGTTCTATTGAACGCTTTATCGGCATTTTAATTGAACACTATGCCGGCGCGTTCCCCGCTTGGCTTGCTCCGTGCCAGGTTCGCATTCTGCCGATTACCGACAAACAGCACGACTACGCACAAAAACTGTACGATAAAATGTTTAAACTTGGTTTGCGCGTACACGTGGATGACCGCAACGAAAAAATCGGTTACAAAATCCGTGAAGCACAAATGCAGAAAACTCCGTACATGCTTGTAATTGGCGAAAAAGAAGTTGAAAACGGCACCGTTGCAGTACGCCGCCGCGGTGAAGGCGATATTGGCGCTATGAATCAGGATGAATTTATCGCCATGCTGCAAAAAGAAATTGCAGAGAAAAAATAATAAAACATAAAATAAAAATCGCTGTACTTTTTGGTACAGCGATTTTTTATATAAGCAGCAAATCAGCGCTTAAAATAAAACCTGAATTACGCAATATTGCTGCGTAAGTTTTTTAAGGCCTGCTTATGGTGTTTGGTAACCATGGCAGGCGAACAGTTTAACAGTTCGGCAGCTTCCCTGCCGCTGTAACCATTTATGTAAAGCGCCTCAATAGTCTGCCGCTGTTTATCGGTCAGCTTCTTCAGCGCCAAATTCAATAAAATACTTAATTCCTCACGTTCAATAACATCGTTGCTGAACTCAGCGCCTTCTGCCTCACTATCGGGCAGGGGTGCTTTTTTATTTTCATCAGCCCACACTTTTTTTAACTTCGTCGTAAAGAGCAAAATGTATTCTGCACCTTACGTACCCGGCAAAATGTTCATAATCAGCTCCGTTGTATGTAAGTACAAGCTCAATAAACTTTAACCTTGCAAGGCTTAAACCCTCCTCAAAACCAAGGGCATTGTAAAACATATCACGGCGCATTTCCTTGCGGAACAAAGGCTCAAAAGCAGTACAAAGTTTTTCCATTGCCGCTTTATCACCGTTTTGGGCGGCAGTAATTAACTTTTTGGTTTCTGTTGCTAAAGTAGTAAAAGTTTTGTGGCGCACGGTTTTGGGAATAATATCCATTTCCGGCACGGCAGATTTAGGCTTTGGCGTTTTAGGCACCGCATTAGTAAATAAAAAGTTTTTTCTGTTTTGGTAATTATTCAAAAATAAACCCCCTGTAAAAATAATAAGCCGTTTAGCGGTGCGCACCCAAAAATCGGCGTAAGCAAGATTATAACCGAAGTGTTAGTTGTTTGTAAAGAGTTTGTTGAAAAAATTTGTAAAAAATAAAAAAGAGCGGATTAACACAAACCTGGTTACCAGTTGGCAAGATACGTAAAAGAAAGACACAAAGTTAAAGTAAGGTCTTGCCGGGGGGGAAGAACGTGGTATAATTTTAGCGATAGCTGATTTGTATGTTTTTATATAAATTGGCGAAAAACTTTGAAAGGAAGTTGTAAAGATGAAAAGTAAATTAACATTAAGTACTTTAATGGCGTGCTTGATTGTGGGTAATGTAGGTTTTGCTGCTGTAACTGAAGTTGATGGTACAACAGAAACTTTAGGTGCTGGTAATTATCAGGGCATTAAAGTGACTAATACCGGTGTAGTAAATATTAATGCTGAAAATAACGAAGTTGTGTTTGCGGGGAAAGAAGTAAATGTTTCAGCATATAATTCGTATACTGGATTATATGCTAATAATAGTGAATTAAATATTAATGCTGATAAATTAACTTTTAATTCTTTAAAACAACCTACTGATGAAGATAATGGATTGACAGATTATGCCGGCTTAGAGAACTTTGCAGGTTGGTTTGATGGTAATACCAATGTTCAAATTAATGTGAATGAACTTTATATTGGTAGTGCAGAAATGGGTGGTGATCGCGGTTTCCAACTAAAAGGCGCAAACAACAAAATCGATATTAATGCTGATAGAATAGTAGCATATGTTGGTGATGGATTTGTAAATGCTCAGGGCGATGAAAGTGGTTCTTCTATTGTTAATATAGGTACTGCGAATGATAGAATAGGGTATTTTGAAGCACATGCTACATTTGGTAAGGATGATTATGGTGTAGCACTTTTACAAGCTAACGAAGGCAACATTGTAAATTTATATGCAGATACTGCAATATTAGATGGTTCGCATAATAAAATTGGTGGTGTAATTGGTTCTGGTGGTTATGGTACTGTTAACGTTGTTGCAAGCAATTTAACTATTGATGGTAATATTTGTGGTACTTATAGTACTAGACCAGATGCTGGCGAAAAGTTAGCACTTAATGTTACTGCTGATAATTTAAACATGAAAGGCGATATTAATGTTGGCAGTATGGAATCTGGTAAAAGTAGTTTTAACAGAGATACTGAGGTAAATATTACTGTAACTGAAAATGCCAATATTACCGGCAATATTAATATTTATGGCAAGGATGCAGACGGAGCAGGAGATGACAGTATTTTAAATGTTGATTTTAAAAATAATGCTGTTTTAACCGGTGACATAAATGTAAAGGGTAAATTAGGCACTGTTAATCTTGGCGGCAATGCTGATATGACTTCTTCCAAGGGCTTTTATGATGTTAGTGAAGGCGGTAATGTAAACTTTACCGGCGGTACTTGGGCAGTTAATAAATGGTCTGGCGCTGACGGTAATATCAATGTTGGCGAAAATGCAACTTTAAATATTAATAGTACTATTACAGTGGCAAACGCTGTAATTAATGGTGATGTTGTTATAGATACAGATAAAGTTACTGGGACTGGGGCAGTAATTACCGCAACTAATGACGCAACATTAAATGAAAATGCAAATGTAATTCTTACAAATGTCGAAGCAGGTGAAAAAATTACAACGAGTTTATTTGGTGGTGCTCGAGCTGACGCGCTAAACGAGCAGGCTGTCTCGCAAATGAAAACTGATAACTTAATGCAGAATGTTACTACTGAGGACGGTAAAATTGTTATCGGTGTAGCCGATGCTTCTGAAGTATTGCCAGATGTTGCTATTGGCGGCATTATTACCGGTTTAACGGCAAATAATGTTCACAATGCTTTCTTTGATGATGTGTTAAAATCCGGCGATGCAGCAAAAGCAAGCGAAGCCCTCAACAGCGTTGCCAACATGGGCGAACTGGCAGGCGTTAACCACGGTACTTACAGCATGAGCAATGCTATGACTGACGCAGTTGCACATCATTTAAGCCTTGCAACCCACGGTGAACAGGATAAAGACATCTGGGCACATTACATCCATAACAAAGAAGATATTGACGGCATGAACTTTGGCGGCGTTGACGGCAGCTACGAAGCACAGTACAACGGCATTGTAATCGGCAGCGACTTGTACAAAAATGGTAAAACTACAGCAGGTATTGCTTTAAGCTATGCTGACGGCAACATCAACGGCAGTAATATTGCTTCCAGTACTAAAAACGATGCCGAATACTATGGCGCAAGCTTGTATGGACGCATTGACAATGGTGACAGCGCAATTCTTGGCGATATAAGCTACATGCACAGCGATAACGATATTACCCAAAACAACAGCGGTCACGAAATTACAGCTTCTGCCGACGCTGACGCATTCAGCATTGGTATTCGTGCAGAACAGGCTTATAAAGCCGGTGCAGGCAAATTTGTACCGTATGCTGGTATCCGCTATATGCACCTTGGCGCGGGCGATTACAGCAACAGCCTTGGTATGGAATACAATGCCGATGACCAGAACCTGTGGCTCCTGCCGGTTGGCGTAACTTACAGCGCAGAAGTGCAGAGTGGTGACTGGACGGTAAAACCGATTGCAGAAGTAGGCTATGTATGGACTATGGGCGACCGTGATACTGACCAGACTGTAAGCCTGAATGGCGCAAGTGATACCTTCGGTTTTGAAACGGCTGACAGCGGCAGCTTTATCGGCAGACTTGGTATTGAAGCTGAAAAATCTGATGTAACTTATGGTTTAAGCTACGAATATCAGAAAGGCGATACCGTTAAAGCCAATAAATGGATGGTAAACCTTACATACAGCTTTTAATTAAATAGTGTAGATATAAAATAAGAAAGATTTGTACTGTGAGGTGCCGGCTAAAAACAGCGGCGGCTGAATTTAGGGCACTTTGTACGGGAGTCCGGTGCTGTGCCCGGACGGAATCGGAGGAGCCGCAGTATTTTAGCTAAGCCGAACAGTGCAAACTTTCTTATTTTTTACTGTATTTTAATATTATGTTATACCTAAAAAGATGATAATTATGGCAAAAGTACCTTTTAACGAAGCAAAATTCAAACAAATTGCCGGTAACTGCACGGCAGAATACGTTAACTATATGCCGCGCGGTAAAAACGGCATGCGCTGCTGGGAAATTAAAGCACAGAAGCCGGACGGAGACTATATGATAGTAGTTTTATGTGATTACGGTTATAAGGTTAACGGCAAAACGGTAGAAATAAAGCCTTTTACCGAGCGTGCCGGGCGCAACGAAGAAATTTACCGTTTGTACAATGAAGAAGGTTTATCACAATTGTTTTTGGCAAATTTGTTTAATATGAGCCAGCCTTCTGTTTCGCTGATTGTTAAACAGATGAAAGAAAAATAATTTTTAACGGCACCTTAAAGTTTAAAATGGCTTTTAAGGTGCTTTTTTATTGATGGCAGAAAACGGAATTTTTTATTATTTTTGTGAGATGAACAAATATTTTACAAAAAAATAAATAATTATTATTGATTAAATACGCGGACTGTGTTATACTTAAATCATCAAGAAAGCGTTTCCAAAAAAAAGGAGGATTTTAATATGAAGAAAAAAGTTTACAAAGCATTTAACGAGCAGGTTCAGGCTGAATTATACTCTGCATATATGTATCTGGCAATGAGCCTTGATATGGAAGCCAAAAATTTTAAAGGCATGGCACACTGGCTGAAAGCACAGTATGAAGAAGAACGTGAGCATGCTTTTAAATTAATGGGCTTTATGCAGGATTGCGGCGAAAAACCGGAACTGCTTGCTATTGAAGCACCGGCTGCCGATTACGGCACTCCGCTGGAACTGTTCAAAAAAGTTCTGGAACATGAAAAATATGTTACTTCCCGCATTCACGATATGTATGAAGTAGCTTTGGCAGAAAAAGATTATGCTGCCCAGAGCCATTTGAAATGGTTTATTGACGAACAGGTTGAAGAAGAAGCCAGCGCTTCCGAAATTGTTGAAAAACTGCAAATGGTTGGCGATAATGTTGGCGGCCTGTTTATTATTGACGGCCAGCTCGGCGCAAGAAAATAATTAAATAATTTGTTGACAAGGCTGCACGGTTGTGTTATTATATTCGGGTAACAAAGTAGAAGCCGCTCGCTTCTCACCTTGCAGCTGTGCTCGACAGGGTTGGATATGTACTAACGCGGGTGGATTTGTTCTGCCCGCTTTTCTTTTTGACTGAAATATTTTGGAGGTGACTTGTCATAGCTAAGGAAAACTTGCGTATCAATGAAGAAATTCGGGCACGTGAAGTGCGCGTTATCGGCAGCGATGGCGAACAGCTTGGAATTATGTCCGGCCGCGAAGCCCAGCAGCTTGCTTATGAAAAACATCTCGACCTGGTGGAAATTGCACCTACTGCCAAACCGCCTGTGTGCCGGATTATGGATTACGGCAAGTATCGTTACGAGCAGCAGAAACGCGAAAAAGAGTCTCGTAAGAAACAGAAAACATTTGATATTAAAGAAGTTAAGCTGCGCCCCGGCATTGAAGAACATGACTTCAACGTTAAGTTTAAAAATGCCGTGCGTTTCTTAGAAGATGGCGACAAAGTAAAGGTTACCATTATGTTCCGCGGACGTGAGCTTTCGCATCCGGAACTGGGTGAAGTTCTTTTAAACAAAATGGCTGCCCAGCTTAAAGAAATGGCAGTTGTTGAAAGACAGCCCAAACTTGAAGGCAAAAACATGATTATGATAGTTGCGCCGAAACCGAGTAAATAAGGAGGATTTTTTAAATGAAGTTGAAAATGAAAACCCGCAGAGCTGCTGCAAAACGTTTCAAAAAAACCGCTTCCGGTGAATTTAAACGTGCCAAAGGTTATAAGAGCCATATTCTTGAGAAAAAAGCTCCTGCCCGCAAGAGAAATCTGCGCAAAGCTACTTTAGTGCATAAAACTGACCATGAACGCGTAGTTAAAATGCTGCCGTATGCATAATTAGTGGAGTTAAGGGAGGATATTACTAATGGCAAGAATTAAAGTTGGTGTAACTGCACACCGCCGTCATAAACATATTTTAAAACTGGCTAAAGGTTACCGCGGAGCTAAACATTTACAGTTCAAAAAAGCTAACGAAACTGTAATGAAAGCATTGAGCTATGCACGCCGCGACCGCCGTGCTAAAAAACGCGAGTTCCGCCGTTTGTGGATTGCCCGTATCAATGCTGCAACCCGTGCTAACGGCATGAGCTACAGCCGCTTTATCTGCGGCCTTACCAAAGCAGGCATTCAGCTTGACCGTAAGGTTTTGGCAGATATGGCAATTTTCGATGCAGCTGCATTTGCAAAACTGGTTGAAACCGCTAAAGCTGCTCTGTAATTTATAAGCATTAAAGGACCAACGTTTTACCGCGTTGGTCTTTTTTATTTGTGTAAAAATTTGCAAAAATTTCATAATTTGGTATAATACGTGGTAACAGCCGTAATGGCTTTAATAATAAAAATTTTAGCAAAAAGCTTTTAAATGAGGTGAGTATACCTTGGGGCGTGAAAATAAGTTTTTGCGTTGGATGGGGCAAACTTTTAATGGCAGTCAGCTTGTGGCGCTGAGCTTTATGCTGCTTATTTTGACCGGTGCGTTTTTGTTTATGCTGCCAATTTCCACGCAGGACAGGCATGGGCTGACGTTTTTGGACGCGCTGTTTACGGCGACGTCGGCATCGTGCGTAACGGGGCTGACGGTTATCGATGTTGGTAACGAGCTGTCACTTTTCGGACAGATTGTCTTGATAGGGCTTATTCAAATTGGCGGCCTTGGCATTATGACGATGACGACGCTGGTTATGGTTATTGCCGGGCGCAAGGTAAGCCTGCGTGAGCGTCTGTTTTTGCAGGAATCTATGAACCAGACGGAAATATCCGGCGTTGTACGCATTGCGCTGAACATTATTAAATATACGCTTATTATAGAATTGTTCTTTGGTACAATTATGGCGTTATATTTTATGTTTGTGAAGGGTCTTGGTATTAAGGGTGTTTATTTTGGATATTGGCATTCAGTGTCTGCTTTTTGCAACGCCGGTTTTGACCTGATGGGCGATTATAAAAGCTTGATTGATTACCGTGGAGATGTTCTTATTAATGTATGTATTATGTTATTGATTACATTGGGTGGTCTTGGGTTTGTAGTGCTTGAAGATTTACGCAGGGGATTTAAGTGGAAACGTTTTGCACTTCAAACCAAAATAGTTCTTTTAACAACATTAGGGCTTAATGTAATCGGTACAATACTAATATGGCTTTTTGAAGCTAATAATCCTTATACTATTGGAAATTTGCCGCAGAAAGAAGCTTTTTTGGCATCTTTATTCCAGACGGTTTCGGCACGTACAGCTGGATTTAACACAGTTGATTTGGCATATCTTCATGATAGCAGTATGCTTATATTAATTATTTGGATGTTCATTGGCGCAGGCAGCGGTTCTACCGGCGGTGGCATTAAAATGACAACTTTCGTTGTTTTAATGACATCTGTTTGGACTATGTTGCGCGGTAAGCGTGATGTTGTGATGTTTGGTCGCCGTATTGACGAAAAAATAGTCGATAAGTCATTTGTTATAACAGTTTTATGCCTTTTATGGGTTATTATAGCAGTTATGATACTTGTGGTTTTATCTAATGGCGAACATTCCTTTATAGAAATCTTATTTGAAGTTATGTCCGGATTTGGAACGGTAGGGTTAGGCATCGGCATTACGCCGGGATGGGAACCACTTGGAAAATTAGTGTTAATTTTAACCATGTACATAGGCCGCATCGGAATTTTAACTTTCCTTTTAAGCTTTTTAAGTGCCGGTACCAACAAAATCCGCTATCCGTCGGAGCATATTAATATTGGTTAATGGGGTGTAAACAATGGCAAAAAAAAATAAAGAAAGACAATTTGCGGTGCTGGGGCTGGGGCGCTTTGGCACCAGCGTGGCACTTACGCTGCATGAGCTTGGCTACCAGGTTTTGGGCGTTGACAGTGATGAAGAAATTGTGCAGGATTTGTCGCACGAGCTGACGCATGTTGTAAGTGCGGATGCTTCTGACGAAAACACCCTGCGCAGCCTTGGCATTAATAACTACGAGGTTGTTATTGTAGGCATCGGCCCCCTTGAAGACAACCTTTTAACAACGCTGAACCTTAAGGAAATGGGCGTGCCGTTTGTTGCCGTAAAAGCAACCAGTGCCGTACACGGCAAAATGCTTGAAAAAATCGGCGCCGATAAAATTATTTACCCTGAACGCGACATGGGCAAGCGCGTTGCTCATAACCTTATTTCCAGCAGCATTGTTGACTACATTGAAATGAGCAACAATATCAGCCTTATGAGTACGAATATTCCTCATTCGCTGGTTGGCAAAAACCTTATCGAATCCGATTTGCGCAAACGTTACAATGTTAACGTTGTTGCCATTAAGCACGAAGGCGTAACTTATATTAACCCGAAACCGACGCAGGTTTTGGAAGAAGGCGACGAGATGATTGTTATTGGCGAGCATCAGAACATTAAAGCCTTAGAGGAAATTGTTTAATGAAAGAGATTACAAGCCTTGGCAACGCCGTTGCTAAGGATGTGTGCAATTTAAAACAGAAAAAGTACCGCGAACGCAGCGGCAGTTTTGTTGTTGAAGGCCTGCGCGCCGTGGAAGAAGCGGTGCGTTATGCCGCTGTGCAGAAAGTTTTTGCCGTGCCGGATACTGCAAATACCAGGCTGACGCAGCTTTTGGCTGACGCTGCCGCAAAAAATATTGAGCTTTACAGCGTAACGGAACAGGTTATGAAAAAAATGAGCGACACGGAAGCGCCGCAGGGTGTTTTAGCGGTTTGCAATAAGCCGCATGGGTTTATTGTGGCGGACGGTACTGTGCTTGTGCTTGACCGTGTGGCTGACCCCGGCAATGTAGGCACGTTAATCCGTACGGCGGAAGCGGCAGGCATGGCAGCGGTTGTTTTGCTGGCGGGCTGCGCCGATGCTTATGCGCCAAAAACAGTGCGTTCCACCATGGGCTCGCTTTTGCGCATGCCTGTTGTGTGCGATATGCCGGAAGCTGAGTTTACCAGCTGGGCGCATAAAAACAATTACGAAATTATGGTTACCTGCCTTGACGGCGCACAAAACCTGTATGAGGCGGAGTTTGGCGCGCGCACGGCCATAGTTGTGGGCAGCGAGGCTTACGGCGCTTCGGAAAGCTTAAAGGCTGCTGCTGCCAAAAGGGTGTTTATACCGATGCAGGGCAGGGCGGAATCGCTTAATGCAGCAGTGGCAGGGGGCATAGTTATGTTTGAAGCCATGCGCCGCCGTCTTGCAACAAAATAAAGGCTGTGTTATAATAATACACGTCAATTTATAAAATTTGTGCTATGAAAAAGAGAGTAGGCATAAACTGCGACGCAGAGAGCAGGGCCATGGCTGAAAGCCCTGTGATACAGGTTGTGCCGAAGTTCACTTTGGAGCATCCGTTTTGAAAATAAGTAGGAACGGCGTTTGCCGCGTTAAGGCGTTATGAGGTACAAAACAGGGTGGTACCGCGGAAGTTATGCAGCTTTCGCCCCTTTGAAGGGGCGGAGGCTTTTTTATTTTTACCGCCTGCCCCTGAATGCTGAATTTTGGGAGGTTAAGTATGAGAGAAGAACTGCAAGCACTTAAAGAGCAGGCGCTTAAAGAACTGGAAACAGCTGCAAGCGTGGACGCGCTGAAAGATTTGCGCGTTAAGTATCTTGGCAAAAAAGGCCATATGACTGACATCCTGCGCGGCATGGGCAGCCTGCCGGCAGAAGAAAGACCGAAAATCGGCCAGATTGTAAACGAAGTAAAAAAGGTTTTGGAAGAAGCTATTGCCGCCAAAGCCGAAGTTTTGGAAGCTAAAGCCTTAAAACAGCGCCTTGCCAGCGAAAAGGTTGACATTACGCTGCCCGGCCGCAAACCGCAGTGCGGGCATCTGCACCCCATTACGCTGACGATGCGCGAAATTAAAAAGATTTTTATGCGCATGGGCTTTGAAGTTCTGGAAGGGCCGCAGATTGAAAGCGATTACTATAACTTTGAAGCATTGAACCTGCCGAAAGACCATCCGGCAAGGGATATGCAGGATACTTTTTATATTACCGAAGACATTTTACTGCGCACTCAGACTTCGCCTATGCAGGCGCGCAAAATGCAGGCAAGCGTGCCGGATTCCCCAATCCGCATGATTTCGCCGGGTACTGTATACCGCAACGACTACGACGCAACCCATTCGCCTATGTTCCATCAGGTGGAAGGTTTGGTGCTGGGCAAGGATATCAGCCTTGCCGATTTAAAAGGCACACTGGAAACCTTCTGCAAGGAAATGTTCGGCAGCAGCGTAAGCATCCGCCTGCGCCCGAGTTATTTCCCGTTTACCGAACCGAGTGCGGAAGTTGATATTTCCTGCGTTATCTGCGGCGGCAAGGGCTGCCGTGTGTGCAAAAACAGCGGCTGGCTGGAAATTTTAGGCAGCGGCATGGTACACCCCAACGTACTGCGCATGAGCGGCTACGACCCCGAAAAAACCAGCGGCTATGCTTTTGGCATGGGCGTAGAACGTATTGCCATGCTTAAATACGGCATTGACGATTTGCGTTTGTTCTTTGAAAATGATTTGCGGTTCATCCGCCAGTTTAAATAAGGAGGGGTACCATGTTAGCATCTGTTGATTGGCTTAAACAATATGTAGATATTGATGTCACTCCTGAGGAGCTGGCTGAAAAACTGACCCGCGTAGGGCTGGAGGTTGAAAGCGTAAACCATCTCGGTGAAGGGCTGGAAGGCGTTGTTACCGGCAAGGTAACGCATATCGAGCGCCATCCTAACTCTGACCATTTGTGGATTTGCAAGATGGATGTTGGCGGGCCGGAAATTCTGCAAATTTTAACCGGTGCGCAGAACGTTCACCAATATGATATGGTACCGGTAGCAGTTATCGGCTCTCATCTGCCGAACGGCATGACACTTAAAAAAGCAAAAATGCGCGGCCTTGATTCCTTTGGTATGCTGTGCAGCGCAGCTGAACTTGGCATTGACGCCAAACTTTTGCTGCCGGAACAGCGCGAAGGCATTTTTATTCTGCCGCCGGATACTCCGGTTGGCGTGGATATTAAAAAAGTGCTCGGCCTTGACGATGTTGTGCTTGATATTGACCTTACCGCCAACCGCGGCGACTGCACCAACATTATCGGCCTGGCGCGCGAAGCTGCAGCCGTGCTTGGCAAAGAACTGCGCATGCCGGATATGAGTGTTAAGGAAGCTGCCGGCGGTAGTGCAGCTGATAGGGCTGCCATTGAAGTTGACGCTAAAGATTTGTGCAGCCGTTTTGCAGTGCGCGTGCTGAAAAACATTAAAATCGGCCCCAGCCCGGAATGGATGCAGAAGCACCTGCGTGCCTGCGGTATGCGCCCGATAAGCAACGTTGTTGACGTAACAAACTATGTAATGCTGGAACTTGGCCAGCCGATGCATGCTTATGATTATGACAAGGTAGGCGGGCATAAACTTATTGTGCGCCGCGCCGCAGACGGCGAAAAACTGGTAACCTTGGACGGGCAGGAACGCATTTTAACCCCGGACATGATTACCATTGCCGACCCTGACCATGCTGTTGGCCTTGGCGGCGTTATGGGCGGTTTGGAAACCGAAGTTACCGGCGAAACCGTTAACGTAATGCTGGAAGCCGCAACCTTTAACGGACCTTCCATCCGCCGTACTTCCAAAGCGCTTGGGCTGCGCAGTGAAGCCTCCGGCCGTTTTGAGCGCGGCGTTGATACGGTGCTGAACCATAATGCTTTAAACCGCGCCGTACACCTGTTGGAACAGATGGGTGCCTGCGAAACGGTTTGCGGCATTGTAGAAGATTATCCGGAAGAAGTTAAACCTGCCGTTATCCGCGTAACGCCGCAGGCTATTAACAGCCGTATCGGCGTGGAAATTGCCGCTGAAGAAATGGTTGATATTCTTAAAAAATTACAGTTCGGCGTGGAATATGACGGCGGCGTATTAACCGTTACCGCTCCCTCCTGGCGTTATGACATCAGCTGCGACGCCGATATCAGCGAAGAAATTGCCAGAATGCATTCTTATGACAAGATTGAATCGCATAATCCGGATTTGCCGCTGGTACAGGGCCGTCAGGCTGTAATTGACGATGTATGCGAAGAAATTGAGGATTATCTTGTTGCTGCCGGTTTGAACGAAGTTATGACTTACAGCTTCATTAACCCCAATTCTTTTGATAAAATTCTGCTGGACGAAGCAGACAGCCGCCGCGGCGCCATTGAACTGATGAACCCGCTGAGCGACGAATTTAAGGTAATGCGCACCAGCATGCTGCCGGGTATGCTTAATACGGCAGCTTATAACCAGGCCCGCCAGGCAGAATCCGTTAAGATTTTTGAAATCGGCAAGGTATTTCTGCCCAAGGCTCTGCCGCTTAAAGAACTGCCGGAAGAAAAACCTGTTTTATGTGCCGTACTTGCCGGAAGGCGCAGCAGCATTAACTGGACTGAAACCAAAGACGAAGTTGATTTTTACGATATGAAGGGCGCAGTGGAAGGCCTTTTGGAAAATTTGCAGATTGCAGGCGCAAAATATGTGCCGGTGGCTCAGCCTTACCTGCACCCCGGCAAGAGCTGTGCCGTTGAATACGAAGGCAGGGTAATTGGCTGGTTCGGTGAACTGCACCCAACCGTTGCCGGAAGCTACGGCCTTAACGGCAGCGTATGCGTGCTGGAACTGGAAGTTGAACCGCTTGTTGCAAGTGCATCCCATGTACCGCAGTTTGTACATCTGCCCAAATATCCTGCAACCTCGCGCGATATTGCTGTTGTTGTACCGCTGGATGTTGCCATGGAAGAACTGGAGGCAGTTATCCGCGCTAACGCGGGCAGCCTGCTGAAACAGGTAAAAGTATTTGACGTTTACACCGGCAAACAGGTGGAAGCAGGTTATAAATCCATGGCGTTCAACTTAACCTTCCAGGCAGACGACCGTACTTTAACGGATGAAGAAATTGATGCCGTTATTAAAAATGTTGTGGAAAAAGTTGGCGAAGCCTACAAAGCTAAATTGAGAGATTAATTTTAATATTTATGGCAAAGTGCCGCCGGGTTTATTCCGGCGGTTTTTGCTGTTTTAAGGCAAATTTTAAAAGCCTGTGCCCTAAAAGTTGCCGCGGCGGCGATAAAAGTTTATAATTAATTTAAAAGAACACGGAAAGAAGGTGCGTTTATGAAACTTTATGTATGGCGCCATAACAAAACCTACCATAGCCACAGCATGATACAGGAACCCTGCGTTAACACGGAATTTTATCTTGATGCCATTGCCATTGTGGCGGCAGAAAGCCTTGAAGAAGCGCTTAAACTGTTGGAGGAGCAGCATAAAGGCTGGCGCACGGAGGATTTGCGTGAACTTGAACCTACTGTTTACAGTCTTGATGAAGGTAAAGTTATTTTTACCGAACTGAGAGGCTCAATTGCCTAAAAGGAGTGGAAAAATGCCGGCAGAAATTGAAATAAAACTTAATATTGGGGCGGAGGCTTTGCAAAAACTGCTTGCTTCTCCGCTTGTAGCGGATAAAATTATCGGCGGCAGCGAAGCTGTACACCACCTTGAAACTTCGTATTACGATACGCCGTCTTTTAAACTGATGTACAGCGGCATTGCTTACCGCGTGCGCAAAAACGGCAGTAAATACGAAGCCACCATTAAAACGGAAAAAGAAGCTCACGGAGGGTTTTCCAGCCGCAACGAATATAATGTTGATTTGCCTGACGGCAAGCCTGTTTTGCAAGGGTTTAAAGAAGAAGGCTTTGATACGGATTTGGAAAAACTTATTGCCGGTGAGCCGCTTGTAAAACTGTTTACTGTTGATGTTGAGCGCAGGCTGTGCCTGCTTAAAATAAGCGCGGCTACAACGGTGGAGCTGGCGGTTGACCGCGGCAAAATTATTTCCGGCATAACCGGAAATGAATGTGCCGTTAACGAAACGGAACTGGAAATTAAAAGCGGCACCAAAGAAGACCTGCTTGCCTATGCAGGGCAGATTGCAAAACTGGTGCCTGTAACACCGGAAACCCGCAGCAAATATGAGCGCGGCATGAAGCTGTGCGGGATAAATTTAACAAGACCAGCAAAATAAAAAGACGGTATTGCCGTAAAAGGCAATACCGTTTTTGCGTATATAGTGTTAAATTTTAAAATAAGCTTTCCATAAACGGCAGCAGAATAGGCGCCAAAATGGAAGTTGCTATGCCGGTAAGCCCTATAGAAGCGCCGCCGATTGCCAGCTGCAGGGCATTTTTGCCGGCGCAGACGCTGGTGCCGAGCCCGTGGCTGGAAGCGCCTATGGAAAGGCCGATGGCAATGTTGTTTTTGATTTTTAAAGCCTCTAAAATTTTGTGGTTAAAGGTAGCGCCAAGCATACCTGTAAAAATTACACAGGCAGCCGTAAGTGCCGGAATACCGCCGATAGCGGAAGAAATATCCATGGCAATAGGAGTAGTTACGGATTTGGGGATCATGGAAAGCAGCACCTGGCTGCTTGCGCCGAACATTTTGCCGCAAATGAAGATGCTGACTATGCCTGTAACGGTGGCAACAAGAATGCCGCTTATAATTACCGGCAGGTTTTCTTTTATAATGCGCCTGTTGTTGTATAGCGGCAGGGCCAGCGCCACGGTGGCAGGGCCGAGCAGAAAGTTGATAAAGCCTGCGCCTGTTTCGTAGTCCTCGTAAGTAATATACGGCTCCTGAAAATAAATAAAGGCAATTATCATCGGGCACGCCAACACAAACGGTGGAATAATGCTCAGTTCAAACTTATCTACAATAATTTCGCATATTACATAAACAACTATGGTAAGAGCAATGCCAAACAGCGGCGATTGGATGAAAGCTTCTGGTAAAAAAGTCATTTTCCGGCACCGCCTTTACTTTTAAGCATAAAGTTTAAAAACACAGCCGTTACAATCAGTATCATAAAACTGCTTATAATAACGGTAGCCACAATTGCGGTGCTTTCTGCAAGAATAACGTCCAGATACAGTAAAATGCTTACGCCTGCCGGTAGAAAGAGCATGCCCATTTTTTCTATTAAAATATCGCAGACATCTTCAATGGTACGTACCCTTATAACGCCGCTGAGCAAAAGTACCAGCAGCAGAATCATTGCCAGCAGCGCAGGCGGAAATTTAATGCCGCATAAATTAAGCGCAACCGTACTGACGCCCTGCAAAAAAAGCAGTACAGCAGTTCCTTTCAAAATTGATGATGGTGTCATAATTTTCTTTCCCCTCTCAAAAAATAAAGTAACGTGTATATTTTGCTTCCGCAGCGTCAATTTGTCAAGTTAAAATAACGAAAAAATTTATCACAAAAACATACAAAAAATATTTGACTTTTTGACTTTTGTTGCTATAATATAAAACAGGAGCAGAAAAATGCCCCTGTTAATAAATATGCTGTTAACGCACAGCAAGGTAAATTATTAAAAGTAAAATAATTGCCAAAAGCGTAACGGCACTCATGCCGATATATTCAAAACGGTACATGGATACTTCTTCGTTAAGAAGATTGTAGCTGCGCTGAATGACAAGCATTTTGTTTTCAATGTTGTCCTTCCAAACCGAAGCACGCAGAAGGTCGAGATAGCGCGTGTAAATGCGCGCGTAGAAAATATCTTCCGTAACCTGCAAAGCATTGTTGATATTGCTTGTCAGCGTGCTTACATCAGCCATTAGTTCCATCAGCCTGCCGCGTATTTTGCGGTAGCTTGTCTGGCGGCTGCCGGTGCTGCCTTTTTCGGCGGCTTCCAGCTCGTCGTAGGTGCGGTCAATGGCTTCGTTAAGCGCATTGTCATAGTAGCGCAGTTCCAGAAACTGGGCGTTGGCAAATTCCAGAAGGTCTGGAACGTCAAGGCTGCCGCTGGGGTCATACACAACTGCGGAATCCCACGCAAGGTAGCATACGTCATCGGCGTAGGTAAACCTGTTGGCGAGTGTTTCGGCGCGGGTTTCCGGGCTTACGGGCGTGCGGTCTTTTAAAAGCAGCGGTACAATATCCCAGTTTTCGGGCACTTTGTCCTGAAAATAATAAACTACAAAATCTTCGTCAAAGTCGGAAACACGCTCATTGCTGCACGCCGGGCGGATGGTTTCCAAAACGGCGTCAAGGTAAGAACGGATTTCGTCTTCCGGCATGTTTTCGCTGACGATGGACATATCCATGTATTCATCAAAGGTTACATCATCTTCAAAATGAATACGCAGAATAAGGCTGATAACGCCTAAATCAAAAATGCGGGCTTTAACTTCGGTAAGGTAAGTACCGTTGCCCAGCTTCATATCATGGGAACCAAGCTCAACAAGAACCGGCGGGTCCTTAAAAGTAATAGACTTGGTAGATATACGGTCCAGGCGGAGCCTGGAAGCGATTTTGTTGCGGCTGGTCCAAAGGGCCTGCACCAAATCAAGGTCAATTTCGTCGGCAACGTCAAAAAGACGGTATACAATCATGGATGTATTCATAAAATATCCTCCGTGAAAAAAGCATTTACTTGCATATTCGCCGCCGGAAGCGGTTTCCCTGCGTATTTCACATAAAAATTTATGTAAAATATTTTACTGTTTATACAGTTTGAAGGAGGTTAGCGCTATGAATGAACGCTACAGTGAAGAAGTAAAAAGCATATTGGAAGCTGCTCAGCAGCAGGCTGTTATAAATTATAACCAGGAACTGACCTGCGCCCATCTGTTAGTTGCGCTGGCCGGAAGTGAAGGGTTTTTCCCGTTCCTGCTTAAAAATGCCGGCGCTGATGCCGGTACCTTTACTGCGGAGGCCAAACGCCTTGTGCAGAAAATACCTTCTGTAAAAGGGCAGGACAGAGGGCTTATGATGAGTACCGGCGCAGCCCGCGTGCTGGCTATTGCAGCGCAGAACGCAGGGCAGGGCGAAGTTAACATCTGCCATTTGGTTGGTGCCCTTGCCAGTGACGGCGACAGCGATGTTACTGCGCTTTTGAAAAAATACGGCATTACCAAAAATAAGGCCGAAGGGCTGTATATGGCTTACACCAACAGTGCTGAAGGCGACGAAAAGAAACAGACGCTTGAAAAATACGGGCAGGATTTAACCGCCAAAGCCAAAGAAGGCAAGCTTGACCCTGTTATCGGTAGAGATGAAGAAATCCGCCGCGTGGTTGAAATTCTTTCGCGCCGCAAAAAGAACAACCCTGTTTTGATTGGTGAGCCGGGCGTTGGCAAAACCGCTATTGTAGAAGGGCTTGCCCGCCGCATTGTGGCAGGCGATGTTCCGGAAAGCCTTAAAAACAAAACTTTGTACGCACTGGATTTGGCAGCTCTTGTTGCCGGTGCCAAATACCGCGGCGAGTTTGAAGAACGCCTGAAAAAAGTTTTGAAACTGGTATCCGAATCCGGTGGGCAGATTATTATGTTTATTGATGAACTGCATACCGTTGTTGGTGCAGGTGCTGCCGAAGGCGCCATGGACGCAGGCAATATTTTAAAACCGATGCTTGCCCGCGGTGAGCTGCGCTGCATTGGTGCAACCACGCTGAACGAATACCGCAAATATATCGAAAAAGACAGCGCTCTGGAACGCCGCTTTCAGCCCGTTATGGTTAAAGAGCCGGATGTTGAGGATACTATCTCCATTCTGCGCGGCTTAAAAGAACGCTACGAAGTGCACCACGGCGTGCGTATTAAAGACGCTGCCCTTGTTGCAGCGGCTGTGTTAAGCAACCGTTATATTAATGACCGCTTTTTGCCGGATAAGGCAATAGACCTTGTGGATGAAGCAGCAGCACGCCTGCGTACCGAAATCGACAGCCTGCCTGCCGAGCTTGACGAAAGCAAACGCCGCATTTTGCAGCTGGAAATTGAAGCACAGGCCTTAAAGAAAGAAGACGACGAGCAGAGCAAAGACCGCCTTGCCAAAATTGAAGAAGAACTGGCAGAGCTTAAAAAATCTAACGACGAGCTTGTTAAACGCTGGGAAGCACAAAAAGCTGCCATCAGCCGTGTGCGCGAAGTTAAAAAGGAAATTGACGCCGTTAAACACGATATGGAAACGGCAGAACGCAACTACGATTTGAACAAACTGGCAGAACTTAAATACGGCCGTCTGCCTGAACTGCAAAAAGAACTGGTGCGCCTTGCCAAAGGTGATGCTGAAGACAAAGACGGCGTGCTTTTAAAAGAAGAAGTTGACGAAGAAGACATTGCCAAAGTTGTAAGCACCTGGACGGGTATCCCTGTTGCACGCTTAAACGGCGGTGAACGCGAAAAACTCATTCATCTGGAAGAACGCCTGCATCAGCGTGTAGTAGGTCAGGACGAAGCGGTTAAAGCCGTCAGCGAAGCTGTTATCCGCGCGCGCGCAGGCATTAAAGACCCTAATCGCCCGATTGGCTCGTTCATCTTCCTTGGGCCTACCGGCGTAGGCAAAACCGAACTTGCCAAAGCACTGGCAGAAATTTTATTTGACGACGAGCGCAACATGATTCGTATTGATATGAGCGAGTACATGGAGAAGCACACCGTTTCGCGCTTAATCGGTGCGCCTCCGGGCTATGTTGGCTATGACGAAGGCGGCCAGCTTACAGAAGCAGTGCGCCGCCGTCCGTACAGCGTAATTTTGCTGGATGAAATTGAAAAAGCCCATGCCGATGTATTTAACGTACTTTTGCAGGTGCTTGATGACGGCCGCCTGACTGATGGGCAGGGACGCATTGTCGATTTTAAAAACACGCTGATTATTATGACCAGCAACCTTGGTTCTGCCGAAATTATGCAGAAAAAAGGCGAAGTAACGCGTGAAGAAGTACAGAGCATGCTGATGCGTTTCTTCCGCCCGGAATTTTTGAACCGTGTTGACGATATTGTAGTATTTAAGGCTTTGCAGGAAGAACAGATTAAGGATATTGTTAAACTCATCCTTAAAGAGCTCAGCGACAGGCTGCAAAAACAGCTTGATATGACGCTTACTGCCAGCGACGAAGCCGTGGCATACCTTGCCAGCGCAGGCTTTGATCCTGCCTTTGGCGCACGCCCGCTGAAACGCCTTATTGTACATACTGTTGAAAACATCCTCGGCAAGAAGATTGTTGCCGGTGAAATCGGCAGCGGCACAAAAGTAAAAGTTGTGCTGAAAGACGGCAATATCGAAGTTGAGCAGGAGTAAAAATAGGACGATAAGAGGAAGTGCAATACTGTTTAACAGCGTTAAAACATTGCGGCTTCTCCGTGCGCGAACACGATAAAATCTGTTCGCGCATGAACTTTAGCACAAAGAGTTAGCCGCCGCAAGTTTTTAAACGCAGTTTCATAGTACAGCACTTCCTTTATTACATTTTTTACTTTTATAATTTTATAGGATATTTTAGTATCAGAACAGCAGAAAACGCTTATTTGCATTGCTCAAAAAACGTTTTTTGCTGTTCTTTTTTTATTTTAATATTGCAATTTTTGAATTTAGCAGTTAAGCCAAAGCCGTTTTTCTTTGTAAATAAAATACGCCGTGCCAGCAAAAATTACCGCTCCGTGCGATAGCGTGGAGCGGTTTTTGCGTTTATTAAACATACCCAGAAAGCCCCTGCTGGAAAGTTCGCTCGCGCTTGCGTGCGAACTTTTGCTTGCGGGGGGGAGATGGTTTGCTATAATATTACTGCATATAATGAAATTATGAATTTTACTGTATCAAAACGCGAAGTTTACAATAGTAAACTTCGCGCCGGTATAAAAGCTGAAAGGGGTATGGTGATGAAAGGTAAAAATTTGGAAAGGGCAGTAATATTGGGGTTGCTTTTAAGTACGGGTGTGTATGGTACGGCGTGGGCGGAAATAACTAATACCAAGTTTCCGAATGAAGATTCTGTAATTATAGAGGCTAACAGCACTGTAAGTCCTAATACCCAAATAAGAGATGAGAATGGTAATGAAAAACAGTTATATGACTTTAAAAATGTTACTGTTTATTTCAGCCCGCAAGGCAATGAAGATAGGGCTTTAGGCGTTTATAGTGCTCAATATCAATTAACAAATACAAATGTTACTGTGCATGTAGGCGATGAAGAACATGCAGGGCAATTTGTAAATGCAGATGGTTTGCATTTATCAAATCATTTTCCTAAATTTTATGTGCGCAGTTATGAGGCATATATTTACGGTGCAAGTTCAGATGCTTTAAATTTGAGTCACGATATTACTACTGATGCGTATGTTTATATTGGTAACACAGATGAAAAAATGGGTGTAGATGGTAATGGTAATTTAAAGGCGGTCATTTATGATGGTAATGGAATAAGGGCAAATGCTTCTGTTAATGGAGATGCAGTTAATTCTATTACTGTTGGAGGTATAACGGATATTACGATTAATGGAAGTACTGTAACAAAAACGCAGACTTTAAGTAAAACTGAATTAGATAATATACTTGGTGAACAAGAAATTACTTTTATGGGAAGAAAATTGAAAGTTAGAGATCAAATAAAATCAATGTCTGCAACTGCAAGTTATAATCCTGCTGCTGTATATGCTGGCAATGATATGTACAATTTTGAATGTGAATTAAAAACGGTAGTTGAAAAATCTGGTGTGCTTGACCAATTTGGTGCTTTGGCAGGATTGATAGGTGGATTGCTCGATCAGGTGGATCCTCTTAAGATGGGAAATGTATCAAAAGGGCAAGGGTTGGTTAGTTTAAATGAAACTAAGCTTACTTTAAATGGTAAGGGAAACTATGGGCTGTTTGCAGGAAAAAATGGAGCTATTGAAGTTGATGGAAATTTAACAGTTAATTCTACTGGTGAAAATTCTTATGGTATTGCGGCAAAAAATGCAAATCTAATTTATGGCGACAAAATAATAGCAACAGCAGAATTAAAAGGAATAGTAGGAGGAATCTTAGGTACAGATCCGATAAATGCCGATTTAGAATTAGTATTGGATAATTCGGAAAATAAATATGGAAGTAAAATTGTTTTAAATGGTGAGAATAATACAATTAATATGCAGGGAGAAAACAGTAAAGCTATTTATGTTGAAGGTGTTGATGTGAATGGAAATAGTAATTCTGTAACATCAGGTGAAGATGGAAAAGGTTCTATTGGCAATTTAAATGTTACCGGTGATATTGCAGCCGATAATAGTGGTAAAATTGATTTGACTGTTAGAGATTGGGCTGATATTACCGGTAATATTGAAGCAACAAACGGTGCAACTATAAAGTTAGGCATGGCAGAAAATACTTCTGGTATAAGTCTGATGAGTGAAAGAGAAGGTGCCATAAATATTAAAGGCAATGTTCAGGCGGCTAATGGAGCAAAGATAAATTTATCTTTGGGTGATGGCGCTAATTTTGAAGGTCGTATTGATGACTATAAAGATGCAGGAGATGGAACAGATAATACGTGGGATAATCAGGAACATCAAAATGTTTTTGACAAAGAATTTGCAAAAGATGTTACGTCAAGCGGTTCTGTAAATTTAACACTTGGCAATCGTTCTACTTGGTTTGTTACAGAACAGAGCTGGGTAACAACAGTTAATACAGATAACAGCATTATAGATTTAACAAATGGCAATAATAAAAACTATGCTGTTCATATTGGTACGTTAAAAGGTAAGGCTAAATTTATTGTAAACCTTGACCCTAATACCGATGCCGTTGAAAATTATGGCAATATGATTTACGTTTATAACGGAACCGAAGCGAAGGATTTGAATTTGCAAATTAATAATGAACGAGAGGTTTTGACAGGTTTAGCCAATGGTGAAAAACTGCGTTTTGCTACTGTTGCTAATGCAGGGGGTGGTTTTGGAGATACCTATGTAGCAAGAGGGCGCGGCGTAATTAACAGCGGCTTTAGCATTGAATACGAAGATTACGATACTGCTGATACAGAAGAAAATAATAAATATAATGGCGGTAAGGAGTTTGATAAAACAAAACCAGGCAGCGATTATGTAAACGGGATTTATAAAGATGGGCAGAATGTTTATCTTGTACGCGATACAAGCAAAGATGCAGGTAAATCTGACAGCGGCGCAACCATTATCAATATGAGCCGCGCTAACTATAAAAACGCTATTTATATGGACAGGCTTAACAAACGCATGGGCGAAATGCGTTATGTTAATGGTGAAGAAGAACAGGGCTTATGGGTACGCCTGCGCCATGACCGTATTGGGCAAAGCGGCGACTTCCGCAGCATGAACACCATGTATGAAGTAGGTTATGATGTTAAACAACCCACCGATAACGGCGAGCACCGCATTGGTATGGCAATAGACTACATGCGCGGCAGCACAACCTATGATGACATTATGGGCAAAGGCGAAACCAAACGCTACGGCCTGTGGCTGTATGATACCTGGCTTGGTGAAAAAGGCCATTACACCGATTACATTGTAAAATGGGGACATCTTTCCAATGATTTCGACATCCGCGATAAAGACAGTTTGGAAAATATTACCGGTGATTACAGCAACAATGTATTCAGCGTAAGCGCGGAATACGGCAAGAAAAATGCTATGGGCAATAACTGGTATTTTGAACCGCAGGCACAGCTTCAGCTTGCGCGTGTAACCGGCGCCGATTATGTAACAACGCAGGGCAGCAAGGTAAATGTAGACGGCATTAACAGCTTAATCGGCCGTGCAGGCTTTAGAATTGGGCGCGATATGGACGAAAACAGCACTGTTTACTTAAAAGCAGATTTGCTGCACGAATTTATGGGCGACCAGACAGTAACGGCGGCGGACGCAACCGGCACACTGCGTGAAGAGTTTGAAAATAAAGGCACCTGGTATGACGTAGGCTTTGGCTTTGCAACTAAGATGAGCAAAAACAGCTATGCCTTTATGGATTTTGAAAAATCCTTCGGCAACGATAATGACGAAACCTATCAAATTAATGCAGGTATGCAGTGGACGTTCTGACAGAAGGTGTAAAATTTATGGAAACAATACCTTTTAACGAAGCAAAATTTAAACAAATTGCAGACGGCTACACGGCGGAATATGTAAATTACATGCCGCGCGGCAAAAACGGGCTGCGCTGCTGGGAAATAAAGGCATCGGCACAGGACGGAACCTGCGAAATAGTGGTTCTGCGTGATTACGGCTATAAAATTGACGGTGAAGTTATAGCAATAAATTCTTTTACAGACCGTGCGGGGCGCAACGAAGAAATATGCCGCCTGTACAATGAAAAGAATGTTTCACAGGTATTTTTGGCAAATTTGTTTAACATGAGCCAGCCTTCTGTTTCTTTAATAGTGAATAAAAAATAAATAACAGCAAAAAGTCCTGTTTTAGTGATGTATTCATTAAAACAGGACATTTTTTATAAGGATATGATGATATAATATAAGTATAGGATTGTAAACGGAAGGAGCGGAAGTATATGGGCAAAAAAGTTTTAATTATCGGCGGTGTGGCGGCAGGAATGAAAACTGCTTCGCGCCTGCGCCGCAGGGATAAAGATGCGGAAATTACGGTTATTGAACGCGGAGAACTTGTAAGTTATGGTGCGTGCGGTTTTCCTTATTATATTGGTGACGAAGTTAAAAATTTTAATGAATTTACGCATACGCCGCAGGGCATTGCGCGCGATGTAGATTACTTTAAAAAGGTTAAGGGCATTGATGTTTTAACCGGGCACGAGGCGCAGAAGATTAACCGCGCGGCAAAAACGGTTGCTGTGCTGAACAGGAAAAACAGCGAAGTTACAGAAATGCCTTACGATGTGCTGGTGCTTGGCACTGGCGCTACGCCGGTGCGCCTGCCGGTGCCGGGAGCTGATTTGGAAGGCATCCATAACTTCTGGTTCCCGTGGGAAGTTTTAAAAGTTAAAGAAGAAACTGCCGCCCATAATGTTACGGATGTTGTTATAGTAGGCGCGGGCTTTATCGGTATGGAACTGGCGGAGGAGTTTAACAAGATAGGCGTGAAGGTAAGCGTTGTGGAAATGCAGAACCGTATTCTGCCGCAGATGCTTGATTTGGAAATGGCAGAGCTTGCCGCAAAACCTGTTGCCGCTGCCGGTATAAATTTGTATCTTGAAGAAAAAACAGTTGCTTTTGAAGGCGAGGGGCGTGTTGCCGCCGTTAAAACGGATAAGCACACAATTCCGGCGCAGATGGTAATTGTAGCCGTTGGCGTACGTCCGAATGTTGAACTGGCGCGCGAAGCAGGGCTTGCCATTGGACCGAGCGGTGCGATTGCCGTTAACGAATATATGCAGACGAGCGACTCCTGCATTTATGCGGGCGGCGATTGTGCGGAAAATACTCACCGCGTAAGCGGGGCTAAAATTTTTGCGCCAATGGGCAGCACTGCCAACAAGCACGGGCGCGTTATTGCCGATAATATTTGCGGCGATATGGTAAAATACCCTGGTGTTTTGGGCACGGGGCTGTGCCGTATGCCGGGCGTGGAGGCAGGCAGCACGGGCCTTAACGAAAAAACTGCCGCAGCGGCAGGAATTGATTTTGAATCCGTAATTGTTCCCGGCAATGACAGGCTTGCTTATATGCCTGGTGCAGGGCGTTTGGTGCTTAAGCTGTTTGCCGACAGGAAAACTCATAAGGTTATCGGCGTGCAGGCGGTAGGGCAAAGCGTTGATAAGCGTATCGACACGCTTGTTGCCGCTATCAGCATGGGCGCAGCGCTTGAAGATTTGAGTGAGTTTGACATTGGCTATGCGCCGCCGTTTAACGGCCCGATTGACAACATTGCCACGGCTGCCAACGTGCTGCTGAATAAAATTGAAGGCAGGCTTCGCAGCATTAACCCGAAGGAATTTAAAGAACTGCGCAAAAGTGAAGCCTATACTTTGGTAGATGTGCGTACGCCCGGCGAATTTAAAAACTGCCATATAGCAGGCTGCTGCAATATTGTAAACCTGCCTTTGGCTGAAGTGCGCAGCGAATGCTGCAAGGTTTTGCCCGATAAGGACGCACGGCTTGTATGCAGCTGCCAGATTGACCTGCGCGGCTACGAAGCCGAAACCATGCTGCGCGCCCAGGGCTATAAAAACGTGCAGAGCCTTGAAGGAAGCATGAGTGCCTGGCCCTATGAAACCGAAAAAAGCAAATAACAGCAAAAATGTGTAAATTTATTGACACAAAGGGCACAGATTGGTAAAATAAATTAATAATATTCTTTACGTAACGATGCCCGGAGAAATTGTAGTTGGTTGAACAGCACAATGAAACTTTTATGCCGGGCTTTATTTTTTATTGAAAGGCAGTGGGATAATGAAAGTTGCAATTATTATGGGCAGCAATTCTGACTGGCCGGTACTTGAACCGGCAGAAAAAACTTTAAAAAGTTTTGGCGTTGAAGTGGAAGTTGTAGTTGCTTCTGCACACCGCACTCCCGAAATGGTTCATGAGTTTGCGGCAGGCGCGCGTGAACGCGGCGTTGAGGTAATTATTGCCGCAGCAGGCGCTGCAGCGCATCTTGGCGGTGTTATTGCAGCATTTACAACACTGCCGGTAATTGGCATACCCATTAATGCCACTCCCTTGAACGGTATGGATTCGTTACTGAGCTTTGTACAGATGCCTTCCGGTATTCCGGTTGCAACCATGGCAATTAACGGTGCCAAAAACGCAGCGCTGTTTGCCGTACAGATTCTGGCAACCAAATATCCGGAACTTGTTGAAAAGCTGGCCGAAGACCGTGAAAAGATGAAAGCAGAAGTAAAGGCCAAAGGTGAAAAACTGGCTGCACTGCGTGCATCCGAACAGTAATTGCGGCGGCAGAAAAGGAGCAGAGAATGTCTGGCATTGATTTTCAGGATGATAAAATGCATGAGGAGTGCGGCGTATTCGGCATTTATTCCCATAATGACGATGTTGCGCTGAATACTTACTGGGGCTTGTATGCTTTGCAGCACCGCGGACAGGAAAGCTGCGGCATTGTAGCTACCGACGGCACTCATATGGAAGGCAAAAAAGGCATGGGCCTTGTGGCCGATGTTTTTAAAGGCGGCGTTGACGGGCTGGAAGGGCATATTGCCATCGGGCATGTGCGTTATTCCACCACCGGTTCCAGCATGGAATACAACATTCAGCCGCTGCGTGTTTATTTTGACGGCGGCAACCTCGCGCTGGCGCACAACGGCAACCTTACCAACGCAGCAGAACTGCGCAAACGCCTGGCTCTGGAAGGCACGGTTTTCCAGACAACGGTTGATACGGAAGTTGTTGTAAGCCTTATTGCCCGCAGCCGTAAAAAAACTATTGAAGAACGTGTTGCCGAAGCGGCAAACACCATTAAAGGTGCTTTCGGCATTTTGGTTATGACGGACAACAAACTTATTGCCGTGCGTGACCAGTACGGCTTCCGCCCGCTGGCAATTGGCAAAATGGACGGCGGCTGGGTTGTGGCTTCCGAATCCTGTGGGTTTGACCTTGTTGGCGCTGAATTTGTACGCGACGTTGAACCGGGCGAAATGCTGGTATTTGAAAACGACCACGATGAGCCGAAAAGCAGCCGCTGGGCAGAAAATATGCCCGCCAAACGTGCGCACTGCGTATTTGAATATGTTTATTTTGCGCGTACCGACAGCGTTATCGACAAACAGTCTGTTTACCAGGCGCGCATCAATATGGGCAGGGAACTTGCCAAAGAAACAAAAGATATCAAGGCTGACATTGTAATTTCCGTTCCGGATTCCGGCACGGCAGCAGCAGTAGGGTACAGCCTGGAATCCGGCGTGCCGTTTATGGAAGGTTTAACCAAAAACCGCTATGTAGGCAGGACGTTTATTCAGCCTACCCAAAAACAGCGCCTTAACGCCGTAAGGCTTAAACTTAACCCGGTAGAAAGCGTTATTAAGGGCAAATCCGTTGTTGTAGTTGACGACAGCATTGTGCGCGGTACAACCAGCGGCAAAATAGTAAAACTGTTAAAAGATGCCGGTGCGCGTGAGGTGCATATGTGCATCAGCTCCCCGCCGGTAACCGACCCGTGCTATTACGGCATTGATACCAGCGTGCGCAAGGAACTGATTGCTTCTACCCATACGGAAGAAGAAATCCGCCAGTATATCGGAGCAGATTCGCTGCATTACATTTCTCTGGAAGGCCTGAAGCGTTCTTTGGACTGCATGGACCCCGAAGGAATGTGCTATGCCTGCTTTAATGCCCAATACCCGGATAATGCGGAAGAAACCCTGAGGCAGGGTTCTAAATATATTTTTGAAAACGAAGGCTGATACAGGAGGACGATGATGAGCGAAGAAACCAAGAAACAACTTACTTATGCAGACGCCGGTGTAAATATTGATGCCGGCAATGAAGCCGTTGAACTGATGAAAGCAAGTGTACAGGCTACTTACCGTCCCGAAGTTATCGGCGATATTGGCGGTTTCGGCGGTTTGTTTGCCTTAAACAGCGGCAAATACAAAGAACCGGTTCTGGTTAGCGGCACCGACGGTGTAGGCACCAAACTGAAACTGGCTTTTATGGCTGACAAACATGATACCATCGGCCAGGACGCTGTTGCCATGTGCGTAAACGATATTCTCGTACAGGGCGCTGAACCGCTGTTCTTCCTCGATTATATCGCCATTGAAACTCTGGAAGCAAAAAAGGTAGCCCAGATTGTTAAGGGCGTTGCCAACGCCTGCAAAGAATCCGGCTGCGCACTGATTGGCGGCGAAACTGCCGAAATGAGCGATTTGTACGCCAAGGACGAATACGATATTGCAGGCTTCTGCGTAGGTGTGGTAGAAAAAAGCAAAATGATTACCGGCGAAAAAGTTAAACCGGGCGACGTGCTTTTGGGCCTGCCTTCTGCCGGTGTACATTCCAACGGCTTTACGCTGGTGCGCAAAATCTGCTTTGACGTAATGGGCTTTACCATGGATACCCCGGTTGAAGAATTCGGCACTACTTTGGGCGAAGAACTTCTGAAACCGACCCGCCTTTATCCGCGCGTATGCCTGCCGCTGATTGAAAAATTCAACCTGCACGGCATGGTACATATTACCGGCGGCGGTTTTTATGACAATATTCCGCGCATTTTGCCGGAAAACTGCGACGCAGACGTTAACGCAGGCGCATGGGAAGTTCCTGTTGTATTTAAAAAATTACAGGAATGGGGCAATGTTGACTGGCATGAAATGTACCGCACCTTTAACATGGGCGTAGGCATGGTGCTGGTAGTTGCTCCGGAAGAAGCTGACGCTGTACGCGAACACCTGAAAAATGCCGGTGAAACCTTCTACGAACTCGGTACTATTATAGAAGGCAGCGGCAAAGCTGTGCTGAAAGGCGGCGTTTTTGGTGAGTAAGCGCAAAATCGGCGTGCTTGTTAGCGGCAGGGGCAGCAATTTGCAGGCCCTGATGGATGAAATTGCCGCAGGTACGCTTAATGTTGAAATTACAGTTGTTATCAGCGACAAAAAGGACGCCTTTGCTTTGGAACGTGCAGAAAAAGCGGGTATTAAGGCTGTTGCCATTGACCGCAAAGAATGTGCTTCCAAAGAAGAATTTGAAAATAAAATTACCGGCGTGCTGGAAGCCGCCGCTGCGGAACTTGTTGTGCTGGCAGGTTTTATGCGTATTTTAAGCCCGGATTTTGTAGGGCACTGGCACCATAAAATCGTTAATATCCACCCGGCGCTTCTGCCGAGTTTTCCCGGACTTGACGGGCAGGGCCAGGCACTTAATTACGGCGTTAAAATTGCCGGCTGCACCGTGCATTTTGTAGATGAAGGCACCGACAGCGGCCCGATTATTCTGCAAAAGGCAGTGCCCGTGCTTGACGATGACACGCATGACACGCTGGCAGACAGAATTTTGGAACAGGAACACAAAGCATTGCCCGAAGCCGTAAGGCTGTGGAGTGAGGGCAGGCTGCAAATAGAAGGAAGGCACGTAAAGCTGCTTCCGGTAGTGGGGTGAATGAAAATGAGAATAAAAAGAGCTCTTTTAAGCGTATCCGACAAAACCGGCATTGTTAAACTGGCGCAGTTTCTGCATGATATCGGCGTGGAAATTATTTCTACCGGCGGTACCATGAAGGCTTTGCAGGACGCAGGCATTCCTGTAACTTATGTAAGTGACGTAACCGGTTTTCCGGAAATTATGGACGGCAGGGTAAAAACCCTGAACCCGAAGATTCATGGCGGCATTCTTGCTGTACGCAGCAACCCGGAACATGTAAAAGCCATGGAAGAACACGGCATTAAACCGATTGACCTTGTTGTTGTAAACCTCTACCCGTTCAGGGAAACCATTGCCAAACCCGGCGTAACCGAAGCCGAAGCCATTGAAAACATTGATATCGGCGGCCCGGCAATGGTAAGGGCGGCAGCCAAAAACTTCCGCGACGTTATTATTATTACCAACCCGGCACGTTACAGCAGCCTGATTGCCATGCTGCAGCAGCATGGCGACGCCGATATGAAAACCCGCAAAACTCTGGCCAAAGAAGCATTTACACATACTTCCGAATATGATGCGGCTATCAGCGCATATTTGACCAAACAGCTTGCCGAAGGCAAATAAGGAGAAGCACTATGCAGATATTACTTATTGGCAGCGGCGGACGTGAACATGCACTGGCATGGAAACTTGCGCAGAGCGGGCAGGTTGAAAAGATTTTTGCAGCGCCCGGCAACCCCGGCATTGCCGCTGTAAAAAAATGCGAATGTGTTGAACTTAACTTAAATGATCTTGACAGTGTTGCAGATTTTGCCGAAGAACACGGTATTGATTTAACTGTTGTAGGCCCTGAGGCAACTCTGGTTGCCGGTATTGCCGATGTTTTTGCTGCAAGAGGGCTTGCTGTGTTCGGCCCTTCCAAAGCGGCGGCAGAACTTGAAGGCAGCAAGGCATTTGCCAAAAATTTAATGGCCAAGTACAATATCCCGACGGCTTTCTTTAAAGTTTGCGAAGATTTGGAAACCGCCAAAGCCTATGTTAAGGAAAAAGGCGCGCCGATTGTTATTAAGGCGGACGGGCTTGCTGCCGGCAAAGGCGTGGTAGTTGCCATGACCGAAGCAGAAGCATACGAAGCCATTGACGAAATGATGGGCGAGCAGCATAAATTCGGCGGCGCGGGCGCACGCGTTGTCATCGAAGAATTTATGCAGGGCGAAGAAGCGTCGCTTCTGGCGTTTACCGATGGCGAGCACATTGTGCCGATGATTGCTTCCCAGGACCATAAACGCGCTTTTGACGGCGATAAAGGCCCCAATACCGGCGGCATGGGCACTTATGCACCGGCTCCGGTTTTAACCGATATTCTGCGCCTGCGCGCTGTTGAAAAGATTTTAAAACCTGTTGTTGCAGCCATGAAGGCAGAAGGCAGAACTTATAAAGGCTGCCTGTATGCAGGCCTGATGGTTTGCGGCGATGAGGTTAAAGTTGTAGAATTTAACTGCCGTTTCGGCGACCCGGAAACGCAGGTTGTGCTGCCGCTTCTGGACGGCGACCTTGCTGAAATTATGCTGGCCTGCGCAACCGGCGGGCTTGACAAGGTAAGCATAGGCTGGCACGATAAAGCCGCCGTATGCGTAGTGCTTGCTTCCGGAGGTTACCCGGAACATTATGCTCAGGGCTATCCTGTCAGCGGCCTTGACGAAGCAGGCAAAATGCCGGAAACCGTTGTGTTCCATGCCGGAACGAAAATCAGCGACGGCAGCGTGGTAACGGCAGGCGGGCGTGTGCTTGGCGTTACGGCAGTGGGCAAGGATATTGCCGATGCGCAGGAACGTGCTTATAAAGCAGCTTCCGTTATCAGCTTTAAAGATATGCAGTACCGCAAAGATATTGCCTGGCGTGCATTGAAAAAATAAAATTTTGTCCCTGCGCTTTATGCGCCGGGACATTTTGTATACACCTAACCGGTTAATAATTTATACATAAAAATAAAATTTTAAGCAAAGGATGGATGAAAATGGCATTTTATTACGATGAACCCGCACATACTTTTAGTGAATATCTCTTAGTTCCCGGTTATTCCTCCAGCGAATGCGTTCCCGCAAATGTAGATTTGAGAACTCCGCTTGTTAAATTCAAAAAAGGCGAAGAACCTGCTATTACCATGAACATTCCGCTGGTTTCCGCTATCATGCAGTCTGTATCTGATGATAAAATGGCAGTTGCCCTTTCCAAAGAAGGCGGCATTTCCTTTATTTACGGTTCCCAGTCCATTGAAGACGAAGCTGCAATGGTTGAAAGAGTTAAAACCCACCGTGCAGGTTTTGTAAGCAGCGATTCCAACATCCGCCCGGACAGCACCCTGGCTGATATTATTGCCCTGAAGGAAAAAACCGGCCACAGCACTGTTGCCGTTACCAGCGACGGTACCGTTAACGGCAAGCTGGAAGGCATTGTTACCAGCCGTGACTACCGCGTAAGCCGCATGGATTTGAATACCAAAGTTAAAGAATTCATGACTCCTATCAGCGAAATGATCACCGCTCCGGCAGAAACCACTTTGCAGGAAGCCAACGACATCATCTGGGAAAACAAACTGAATACCCTGCCGATTATTGATGACGAAGGCCGCCTTTTGTACATGGTATTCCGCAAAGATTATGCAACCCACAAAGAATATCCGCTGGAACTTCTGGACAGCAAAAAACGCCATATCGTAGGCGCAGGCATTAACACCCGCGACTACGCTGAACGCGTGCCGGCACTGGTTAACGCAGGCGTTGACGTACTTTGCATCGACTCTTCCGAAGGTTACAGCGAATGGCAGAAAATTACTCTGGCATGGATTCGCGAACATTACGGCGACAGCGTAAAAGTTGGCGCAGGCAACGTAGTTGACGCAGCAGGCTTCCGTTTCCTTGCCGAATGCGGCGCAGACTTTGTTAAAGTAGGTATCGGCGGCGGCTCCATCTGCATTACCCGTGAACAAAAGGGTATCGGCCGCGGCCAGGCAACCGCAGTAATTGAAGTTGCCAAAGCACGTGACGAATATTATAAAGAAACCGGCATTTATGTGCCTATCTGCTCCGACGGCGGCATTGTTTACGATTACCACATGACTCTTGCACTGGCAATGGGCGCAGACTTCCTGATGCTGGGCCGTTACTTTGCACGTTTTGATGAAAGCCCGACCAACAAAGTTAACATCAACGGCAACTACATGAAAGAGTACTGGGGCGAAGGCAGCAACCGTGCCCGCAACTGGCAGCGCTACGACCTGGGCGGCGCACAGAAACTTTCCTTCGAAGAAGGCGTTGACTCCTATGTTCCGTATGCAGGCAGCCTGAAAGACAACGTAACCCTTACCCTTAACAAAGTACGTTCCACCATGTGCAACTGCGGCGCGCTTAATATCCCCGAACTGCAGGCCAAAGCAAAAATTACTCTGGTATCTGCAACTTCCATTGTTGAAGGCGGTGCACACGACGTTATTCTTAAAGACAACAGCATGAATAATTACGTAAAATAATATTATAAAAATGTAAAACTGATTTTATCTGATTGACATATTTGTAATCTAAAGGTAAAATTATCTCATAATGTTTTTAGAGGAAGGTGCTGTTTGATATGAATTTAAGAAAATTTGCTCTTTGTGCTGTTGCCGGCGTAATGGCAGCTTCAATGATTTTTGCTGCAGGCTGCGGCGGCGATAAGGCATCAGACAAAAAAGTTTTAAAAGTAGGCATGGAATGTGCTTACGCTCCTTATAACTGGTCTCAGAACAGTGCTGACGGCGGTGCCGTAAAAATTGCTGGCAGCAACGAATATGCTTATGGCTATGACGTAATGATGGCCAAAAAACTTGCCGACTCCATGGGCGCTGAACTGGAAATCCAGAAAATTGAATGGGACGGTCTTGCACCGGCTGTTGTAAGCGGCAAAATTGACGCTGCCATCGCAGGTATGTCCATTACCTCCGAACGCAAACAGTCCGTAGACTTTACCAAACCGTATTATTATGCAAATGTAGTTGCACTGGTTAGAAAAGACACCCCGCAGGCAAAGGCAACCAGCGTTGAAGAACTGCGCGGCGCAACTGCTACCAGCCAGCTGAACACAATCTGGTATGACCAGATTGACCAGGTTCCGGAAGTTAACAAACTGCCTGCCATCGAAAATGTACCGGGCATGATTGTTGCTTTAACCTCCGGTAAATGCAACCTTATCGTAACCGATATCCCGACTGCCAAAGCTGCTGCTTTTGCAAACCCAGAACTGACCGTTCTCCAGTTCCCGGAAGACAAAGGCTTTAAAACTTCCAAAGAAGATGTTGAAATCGGCATTGCCATTAAAAAAGGCAACAAAGAACTGAAAGACGCTATGGACGTAGTTCTTGGCAAAATGACCCCTGCTGATTTCGATAAAATGATGGATGAAGCTATTCAGAAACAGCCGCTGGCAAAATAATATTTAACTTATGCTTTTTAAGGGGCCGGTTTAATCCGTCCCCTTCTTTCCGTATTTATTTCGATTGTATTAATGACTTAATGTTAGGTGGTTAAATTATGGCTACAATGCCCGATTCTTTCTTTTCGTGGGTAGTTTTTCTGCTGAATGAATACGGCGCCACTCTTTTGCAGGGCGCAGGCGTAACCCTTCTTTTGGCGCTGGTCGGTACTTTTATCGGCTGTGTAATCGGTCTTGCAGTAGGCATCTGCCAGACAATTCCCGAAGACCCCAACGGCAGTTCTTTTAAACAGGCACTTGTTAAAGGCTTGAAAGCCGTTTTATCTTCTTACGTAGAAATTTTTCGCGGTACACCAATGATAGTACAGGCAATGGTTGTATATTATGGTGCGATGAGCCTGTTTGATATTGATATGTCGGCAATGTTTGCCGGTTTCCTTGTTGTTTCCATTAATACCGGTGCGTATATGGCAGAAACTGTGCGCGGCGGCATTGAATCAATTGATGAAGGCCAGCGCGAAGCTGCCGTTGCTATTGGTATGGACCATTTCCAGACCATGCGCTATGTAGTTTTGCCGCAGGCTCTGCGCAACATTATGCCGCAGATTGGCAACAACCTTATCATCAATATTAAGGATACTTCCGTATTGAACGTTATTTCCGTTACAGAGCTTTATTTTGCTTCTAAATCGGCAGCGGGCGTTTATTACAGATACTTTGAAATTTTCTTCATTACCTGCGTAATTTATTTTATTATGACTTTTACGGCTTCCAGAATTTTACGCTGGCTGGAAAGCAAAATGGACGGCCCGAAAGATTATCAGCTGGTAGAGTATGATCCCATGGCTGACCCGTGCGGCCATTTTCAGGTAACTAACAAGAAAGGGCGGTAACAGAAATGGCAGACGAAAAAGAATTGCTGTTGTCCGTTCAGGATTTAAAAAAACAGTTCGGTGAACGTGAAATTTTAAAAGGCATCAGTTTTGATGTAAAAAAAGGTGACGTTGTTTGTATTATCGGTCCTTCCGGCAGCGGCAAATCCACGCTTATCAGATGCGTTAACTTTTTGGAGCAGCCTACGGGCGGCGTTATTGCCTACCGTGGGCAAAATGTACTGGAAAGTTTTAAAAACCTTGCTTTGTACCGTACCAAAGTAGGTATGGTATTTCAGCAGTTCAACCTGTTCAATAATATGACCGTGCTTGAAAACTGCATGGTTGGGCAGGTTAAAGTGCTCGGCAAAGATAAGGACACGGCGCACAGTACGGCAATGAAGTATTTGGAACATGTCGGCATGGCAAGTTACATTAATGCCAAACCGCATCAGCTTTCCGGAGGGCAGAAACAGCGTGTTGCCATTGCCCGTGCTTTGGCGCTTGAACCGGAAGTGCTTTTAATGGACGAACCTACTTCGGCGCTTGACCCTGAAATGGTTGGCGAAGTTTTGGCGGTAATGAAAGAACTTGCCGATGAAGGTCTGACGATGGTAATTGTAACGCATGAAATGGCTTTTGCGCGTGATGTATCTTCGAGGGTAATTTTTATTGACCAGGGCGTTATCGCAGAAGAAAGCAGTCCGGAAGAAATTTTCTCTGCGCCTAAAAACCAGCGCACCAAGGACTTTTTAAGCCGCTTTAATTTAGGCAAACAGTAAAAACTTAAAGGATTTTTCTCCTGCTTGTAGAATTTTACAGCAGGAGATTTTTTATATATAACCCGAAAGGATTTTGCCAATGTTAAGAAAATTACTTTCTTTTATATGCTGCATATTATTTTTAACGCTTTTAAATACGGCCGGTGCTGCTGGCAGAGGTACTATTTTATTTGTGCCGCTCGATAACCGCCCGGTATGCCTGGAGTATTCCGTAAACAGCATGCAGGCAGCAGGCTGGAACGTGGAAACGCCGCCGGAAGAATATATTGCTTCCAATCACCGCAGCGGCAATCCGGATAAGTTGTATGAATGGCTGGCAGAACGTGCGCCGCTGGCGAATGCCGTTATTGTGTCTTCCGACGCCATGCTGTACGGCGGGCTTGTGGATTCGCGCACGCACCATATTGACCACGAAGTTTTAAAAGAGCGTGCCGAACGCCTTGTAAGCCTAAAAGACCTTGGCGGCGACCCGCTGGTTTATGTTTTTACAACCATTATGCGTTCGCCGCGTGCCAGTGCGGCACCTGTGGAACCGCCCTATTATGCCGAATGGGGAAGCCGCATTTTTCAGCTTGGCGAGCTTGAAGACAGGGAAGATTTAAAAGAAATTACAAGGCGTGAACGCAAAGATTTAAAACGCCTGAGAAAAGAAATTCCGGCTGAGGTACGCGCCGATAATATGAAACGCCGTGCCTTGAATATTGAAATGACGGAGCTTTTACTGCATGGCGTGGAAAGCGGCGATTTTGATTATATGTTGATTGGCCGCGACGATACGGCACAGTTTTCACAGGCACATAAGGAAGCACGCAAAATGGGCATTCTTGTAAGCGAGCTGCCGAAAGAACGCATCCGCTTTTTTGCCGGTGCCGACCAGCTTGGTATGGTGCTGTTAAACAGGGCGGCAAACCGTTTGAGTTATGATATTCCTATGGTTTTTGCAGCGTATGGCGACGGCAAAGGCAAAAATACCATTCCTTCGTATGAAGATGACCCCGTTGATATAAGCGTAAATGAACATATTCACGCCGTTGGCGGCTGGCCTACAAAATACCTGCACCGTGCGGATATGGTGCTTTTGGTAAACACACCTGCAAGCGGAGTAACGCTCGAGGCTTCGGCACCTTCGAATAACGGTACCGTAACCAGACAGCAGGAACGCTTTATGAAAAAACTGGATTATTTTATGCAGCAGGACAAGCCTGTTGCGGTTGCCGATATTGCCTACGGCAACGGCGCGGATAATGCGCTGGTAAAAGAACTTTTTAATGAAGGCAAGGCTTACAGGGTAGCGGCTTACGGCGGCTGGAACACTGCCGGAAATACTATCGGCTTTGCTCTGTCGCAGGGGCTTTTGGCACCGCGTATGACGGAAGCGGGCAAAGATAATCTGCTTAATATACGTTATCTTGATGACTGGGCTTATCAGGCCAATGTACGCATGAAAGTATCGGCAGAATTAATCTGGCCCAACCACTGGCCGAACAGCGGTCTTAACAGCGAGCAGCTTGTAGCGGCAGAAAAGCTGATTGCAAAAGAAATGAAGAATACCGCAGCGCCGCTTATGACAGAAAAAACTGTTGACGAATATAAGTTTAATCTGCCGTGGCAGCGCATGTTTGAAGTACGTGTAGCACAAAAATAACTTTACGGATGGTGAGTACGTGGAATTTGCAAATAAGCTTGTTTTAAACAGCGGTTTTGTTTTTGATTATACCAACATGTTGGGTGAAGGCAGAATTAAAGCAGAAGATTTGCAGAAAATGGAAACTGCCATGCAAAAAGCCCGTGACGCAGTTAACGAAATGCGCACCAGCGGCACGGCCTATAACCATCTTTCAAAAGATGGCACTCCTGAACCCGTATATTTTACGCGTTTGCCGGAAATAAAAAACGGCAATCCAAATACGCCGGTATCTTTGCAGAAATTAAAAGAGTTTGGCGATTATTTGCGCACGAATGTTGATGCGGTTGTTTTTTTAGGCGTTGGCGGCTCGTATTTGGGCAATAAGGTATTGTTTGATATTGGCGCCGGGCCGAGCTGGAACTCCATGGGAGAAAAGCGCCGCAACGGATATCCGCGTATCTATTTTTCCGGCAATAATTTGGACGCAGGGCAGTGCGAAGAAATTATGAATGAGCTGCGTTACTGGTCGGTACATGCCTGGCCTAAGAAAAAACGTTTTAAGGTAATGCTGGTGCCGATTTCCAAATCCGGTTCAACGCTCGAAACTCTGGCTTCGTTTATTTATTTTTATGAAGCGTGCAATAAAAGCGTTATGTTCGATACAGAAGTTACTGCCGTTACAGACCGCAATCCCGAAGCCGGTTCGCCGCTGTTTGCGCTGGCACAGAAGCATGGCTGGCGGTGCTTTGATATTAAAAACGGCATTGGCGGGCGTTTCAGCGTGCTTACAGACCCGGGGCTTGTTACGGCTGCCGCTATCGGCATGAACGTGGCAGAACTGCTTAAAGGTGCGGAAGAGATGGAAGAAGCCTGCCGCACGGATGATGTGTACGCCAATCCGGCTCTGATGAATGCCGCATTAAAATATATTGCTTCTGAAAGGTACGGCTGCAACATAGAAGTTTTTATGGGCTACGGTGAGCGTTTAGGGTCGCTGGGGCAGTGGTATGTGCAGCTCCTGGCCGAATCGCTCGGCAAAAAGCACAACAGAAACGGCGAAATAGTTTATTACGGCCGCACTCCGGTGCCTGCCGTAGGCACAACCGATATGCACGCGCAGACACAGCTGCATCAGGATGGCATACGCAATAAGGTTGTACAGTTTTTGCAGATAAAAAATATGCCGGGCGATATTGTGCTTGGCATGCCCTTTGAAGAACCTGCGTTTAAAAAGTACAATGGGCTGAATATGTCCGATGCTTTGGCAATGGCGCTTGATTCCAATGCGGAAGCCTTGAACAGCGACAGACGTTTTAATGCGCGTTATGTTCTGCCGGAAATGAATGCCTATCATTTAGGCGAGCTGTTCTACTTTTTAATGCTCAGCGTGGCTTATGAAGGCGAACTTGCCAATGTCGATGCTTTTGACCAGCCCGGCGTTGAAGCCTATAAAAAAATTATGAAGGCTAAATTTGCTGAACGCAGCAATTAAAGAGCGGAGGCTTGCTTATGAAAAAATTTTTGGCGGTACTTTTATTAATGCTTGGAATGACCAATTTTTGCTGGGCGCAGGAAAATGCACAAACAGGAGAGAACGCAAAAATGCATGAATTTATGTTAAAAGCGGTTGCTGAAGCAGAAAAGAATATTATCAGCAAGGATGGCGGCCCGTTTGGCGCTGTTATTGTTAAAGACGGAGTTATAGTAGGCACCGGCCATAACGAAGTACTAAAAAATAATGACCCTACCTGCCATGCGGAAATGCAGGCTATCCGCGATGCCTGCCGTAATTTAAAAACCTTTGATTTAACCGGCTGTGAACTTTATACTTCCTGTTATCCCTGCCCAATGTGCCTTTCGGCTACTATCTGGGCTAACATAAAAAAGGTTTATTACGGCAACACTGCGGAGGATGCTGCTGATATCGGCTTCCGCGATGATTTTATTTATAAGTTTATTGAAGGCGGCTGCAAAGATGTGCAGGTGCTGGATTTGGAGCAGCAGCAGCGTGACGAAACCATTGTAACTTTTAAAAAGTTTGCGGAGCAGACAGAAAAAACTATTTATTAAGTTGACTGTATTTTATGCTCATAGTATACTTGATAGAGGACAGCGGCGTTCAGCTCTGAGCGCCGTTTTTAATTACTGATAAGTCCGTTTATAACAGGAGGAATTGAAAATGAAAATGGAATTCTCCAAAATGCACGGCTGCGGCAATGATTATGTTTATGTAAACTGCATGGAAAAAGAAGTGCCCAATCCCGGTGCTGTTTCCGAATATGTAAGCCACAGGCGTTTCGGTATCGGCTCTGACGGCCTTATTTTAATTATGCCTTCCGACAAGGCAGATTTCAGAATGCGTATGTTTAACGCCGATGCTTCCGAGGGCAAAATGTGCGGCAACGGCATCCGCTGCGTGGCAAAATATGTTTATGATAAAGGATTAACCGATAAAACCACTTTCACAATAGAAACCTTATCCGGCATTAAAACTATTGACGTAACCTTAAAAGACGGCAAAGTTGCAGAGGCTTCCGTCGATATGGGCAAACCTGTTTTAAAATGCACGGACATTCCGATGATAAGCGACCACTTTGTATTTGTTGACCAGGGCCTTGTAATTGCGGAAGACATTGTTTATAACGGTACTGCCGTATCTATGGGCAATCCGCATTTTGTAACTTTTGTTGATGATGTGGACAGCCTTGACCTTGAAAAATTAGGGCCTTTGTTTGAACATCACAAACTGTTCCCGGAAGGCGTTAATACCGAATTTGTACAGGTAATTGACAAAAATACCGTAAAATTCCGCGTATGGGAACGCGGCAGCGGCGAAACCTGGGCCTGCGGCACCGGTGCCTGCGCTGTTGCGGTAGCCTGCGTAACTCTTAATAACGCCGGCAAGCGTGATGAAGAATTAAAAGTTATTGCCAAGGGCGGCGAACTTAAAGTAACCTACCGCAAAGATGACAGCGTTATTTTAAAAGGACCTGCTACTTTGGTATTTGACGGAGTAATTGATATTCCGGACGAAATTGTTTCCAAATAAAATTTTATATATTTATTATTCATGGGGGAATACGAATGGCTTTTGTTAACCAAAATTACTGTAATTTAAAAGAAAGTTACCTGTTTTCGCAAATTGCCCATAAAGTGGCAGAATTTACGGCAGCCCACCCGGAAAAGAAAATTATAAAAATGGGTATCGGCGACGTAACCTTGCCGCTGGCTCCTGCTGTTATTGAAGCAATGCAGAAGGCAGTTGCCGAAATGGGTGTTAAGGAAACCTTCCGCGGCTATGGCCCGGAACAGGGTTATGATTTTCTGCACGAAGCTATTGCCGGATATTATGCAGGCTTTGGTGTATCCGTTGCCAGTGACGAAATTTTTGTCAGCGACGGCGCTAAAAGCGATTGCGGCAATATGACCGATATTTTCAGCAATGACAATGTAATTTTAATTCCGGACCCGGTTTACCCGGTATACCTTGATACCAACGTAATGTGCGGGCGCAAAATCATTTACATGCAGGGCAAACCCGAAAATGATTTTCTGCCGATGCCGGATGACAGCGTAAAAGCTGATATTATTTATCTGTGCTCGCCGAATAACCCGACCGGCGCTGTTTACACTAAAGAACAGCTGGAAAAATGGGTGGCTTATGCGCTGAAAAACGATGCGGTTATTCTTTATGATGCTGCATACGAATCCTTTATCAGCGACCCTGAAATTCCGCGCAGCATTTTTGCTGTTGAAGGTGCTAAAAAATGTGCAATTGAACTGTGCTCTCTTTCCAAAACTGCAGGCTTTACCGGCACCCGCTGCGGTTATACCATTGTGCCGCATGATTTGGTACGCAAAACCAAAGACGGCAGGGAAATGTCACTGAACAAAATGTGGCTGCGCCGCCAGACTACCAAGTTTAACGGCGTTCCGTATATTATTCAGCGCGGCGCAGAAGCTGTATTCAGTGAAGAAGGCCAGAAACAGTGCCGCGAAATGCTGGCTTTTTATAAAGAAAATGCCCGCATTATGTCGGAAGCGCTTGCCAAAAAAGGCATTAAGTTCTACGGCGGCACACATTCCCCGTATATCTGGATGCAGTGCCCCAACGGCATGGGTTCCTGGGAGTTTTTCGATTATCTGCTGGAAAAACTGGCTGTTGTCGGTACTCCGGGCGCAGGCTTCGGCTCCATGGGTGAAGGTTATTTCCGCCTGACGGCTTTTGGCAGCAGGGAAAATACCATTGAAGCTATGGAAAGAATTGAAAAAGGTTTATAAAAAATGTGTGAAAAGCAGGTGAAAAATGAATTCACCTGCTTTTTTTACGGTATTTTGTGCTATAATAGTGAAAGATAAATTTAAGGGAGGTTCTTCAATGAAAAAAATTTTATTGATTGTGATGATGCTTGTAATGTGCGTATCTTCTGCCTGCTTTGCCAGCGACGGCAGCGTGCTTGATGCGGAAGCTAAAATGGTAGATCAGTTTTTGAACGCGTCTTCTTACAAAAATGTTTCTTCAATTTTAAGCGATGACATGAAAGCTAACTTTGATGAAACCAAATTCAATGAATATAAAGCAAGCATTACTAAAGATTTAGGTGCTTTTAAAGAAAAACAGCTTGTTAACGTTATTAAAAGACCGGGCGTTGACCGTTTAGTTTACGGTGCAGGCTTTGACGGCGGCAAAGTAATGATGGTAATTGCCGATTTTGCCGTAAATAACGAAAAACCGCTGCTTTTAAATATTGCTATTGTTCCGCCTCAGCCGCCGCAAGATCAGGCTCAGGCAGACCAGAACAAATAAAATAATAAGCTGAAAAATAAAACCGGGTACTGCCAGAAGGCAGGCCCGGTTTTGTGCGTTAACGGCAATTATTTTAAATTTTAAATCAGCCGAACTGGTTGCGGTAAGGGTCGCTTTTGCCCCAGCAGAGGAAAACGAGGGAAACGAGTGAAACAAGCGGAATAATAAGCCCTACGAGAACCAGAACTGTTTTCGCCCAGCTGAGCCCGATATCATGGCAGCGCCTTACCGCCAACGACATCTGCGGAATAACAAAGACGGTCGATGCTGCTACAAGAAGCGGCATGTTTATGGCGCGTCCGATTGTTATCAGTGCATAAGTCAGCACAAAACAATTAAGTATCTTCTTATAAACGGCTTCTTTTCCAAACGGCCGTTAAAAGTTAAAAAATCGTTAATAAGTTTAAAACTGTCCATTTTTTCATCTCCGTTTAAATTAATTGCCTGTGGTTACTTTTTAATTTTAGCTTAATTAACTTAAGCTGTCAAAGTTTTTAAATAAACAAGACAATATATTATAAAGTATGATAAAATAAAGTATTAAGACTTTTGGAACGGGTGATTACGTGCATTTAAAATCTTTTTCGGCATACGGTTTTAAATCGTTTGCCGACAGAATAGAACTTGATTTTGGCAGCGGCATAACGGCAATTGTAGGCCCTAACGGCAGCGGTAAAAGCAATATCTCCGATGCCGTGCGCTGGGTGCTGGGCGAACAGAGTGCCAAATATCTGCGCGGCAGCAAAATGGAAGACGTTATTTTCAGCGGCAGCAGCAAAAGGCGTGCGCTTGGCGTGGCGGAAGTTACGCTGAACTTTGACAACAGCGACCACCGCCTGGGGCTGGATTTTGACGAAGTAAGCATTACCCGCCGCGTGTTCCGCGACGGCGACAGCGAATATGCCATTAATAAAAAGAACTGCCGCCTGAAGGATATAATTGACCTGTTTGCCGATACAGGGCTTGGGCGCGGTTCACTTTCCATTATCGGGCAGAATAAAATAGACGAAATTTTAAACAGCCGCCCGGAAGAAAGGCGCAATTTATTTGAAGAAGCGGCAGGCATTGTAAAATACCGCCTGCGCAAAAAAGATGCGGCGCGGCGTTTGGACGATACAGCAGCCAACCTGACGCGTATTAACGACATAAAAACAGAAGTGGAATCGCAGCTTGAACCTTTAAAAGAAGCGGCAGCCAAAACGGAACAGTATAATGTTTTGGCAGGAGAACTGCGCACCTGCCGTTTAACGCAGTTTGTGCGCAAAATAGATGTGCTTGAACAGGCACGTGCCCAGCAGGAAGAAAAAGACGCTGCTCTGGAACGGGAAGTTGCAAAAAATGCGGCAGCTGCAGGCAGGCAGCAGGCGTTATGCGCACAGCTGCAGCAGGAAGCAGATGCTTTAAGCGAAAATTACAATAAATTACAGGACGATATAAAAGCCAAAGAAACTGCGCTGGAAAAAGTGCGCGGGCAGGGCGCGGTTTTGGAAGAACGCATTTTGCAGAGCCGTAAGGCAGGCGTGCGTTTAAGCCAGCAAAACGAAAAACTGGAACAGCAGGTTGCGGGCCTTGAAAAACAGCTTGTTTCCTTAACGGATGAATATGATGTTTTGGAGAAAAAGCAGACGGCGGCAGGTTTGCTGGTGCAGAAACTTACGCTTGGCCAGAAAGAAAAAGAAGCGCTTGTACAAAAAGCCCGGCAGGAAGCAGACAGCCTGAAAGATGCAGCGTTTGACACCATGCGCCGCATGGTTGATTTGCGCAACAGGATACGCACGCTGGAAACTGAACAGGAGCAGCGCATGCGCAGGCGCGAGGCTTTAAAAAAGAACATAGAAGAAACAGAAAACGAACTTGCAAAACAGGACGCAGCTTACCGCAAATTGCTGGAATACCAGGCTGACCTGGAAAACAATGTGCAGCTTTCGCAGCGCAGCAGTGCGGAGCTGGCGCGCAAACTGGCAGACGAAAATACGGCCTTAAATGCTGTACGCCAGAAATATAATGATTGCCAGCGCAGAATTACAGCACTTGAAAGCCGCCAGAATGTATTAAATAATATGCAGAAGGCGTATGAGGGCTTCGGCTACGGCGTTAAAGCGGTTCTGCGTGCGGAAGAAAGCTGGCGCGGGAGAGTAATTGGCGTTGCCGCAGAACTGATAAGCGTTGACGCGCAGTACGTTACTGCGATTGAAACCGCCTTGGGAGCGGCTTCTCAGAATATAGTAATGCGCGATGCCGAAGCGGCAAAGGCGGCAATCGGCTATTTAAAACAGCATAAATACGGCAGGGCAACTTTTCTGCCGCTTGATACCATAAAAACTTATCCGCGCAAAGCGGAGGACAACCAGCTGAAAAAAATGCCGGGCGTGCTTGGCTTTGCCGATGAACTTATAAGTTGCGGGGAAGATGTTGAGCAGGTATTTAAGTTTTTGCTGGGGCGTGTGCTGGTAGCGCAGGATATGGATGCGGCGCTTGAGGCAGCACGCAGAAGCGGCTTCCGTATACGCGTGGTTACATTGCAGGGGGACGTTGTAAACGCCGGCGGTTCGCTTACGGGCGGCAGCAGGCAGCAGAAAGAAGCCGGCTTTTTATCGCGCGTTAAGGAAATAGAAACGCTTGCCCGGCAGGAAGAAGAACTCCGCCATGAACTGCTCGGCTATCAGGAGCAGGCAGAAGCGGCTGAAGATGTTATTAAAGATTACAGCACCAAGCTGAATGCTTTAAAAGCTGAACTGCAAAAATATGCCGTAAGGCGTGCCGAAATAACCTCCGGCTTAAGCCGTGCCGAAGCCGAAAAGCAGCGCATGAGCAGAAATCTGGAAGTGCTTTTGGATGACCGTGCAGCAGCGGCGGAAGAATATTTGGCAGCGCGCGGCAAATTGCAGGAACTGCGCCCGCAGCTTGCAGAAATAGAAAAAGAAGATACGGAGAGCAAAAGCCATCTTGATGCCTTGCAGAAAAAAATGCAGGCAGAAAGCAGTGAGCTTGAAAGCATACGCAGGCAGCTGCAGGATGCGCGCGTGGAAAGCGAAGCGACTACTGCCAAAACAACCATGATGGCAGAGCGCATGCATCAGCTTGACGGTGAAATGGAACGCTTGCAGCGCGAAGTTCTTGCCAATGAAAACGAACAGCAGAATTTGGAAAATTCCATTGCCGAAAGCGAAAATAAAAAGGCAGAACTGGCGCAGCAGACGGAAGCGCTGATGGCAGAATTAAATGTTATCAGCGGCGGCAGGGAAGAATTTACTGCTAAACGCATAGAAATTGCCGCAAGGCAGGAAAAAGCGGCTTTGGAACTTACGCAGGCGCAGAAAGCACTGGAAGAAGCCGAAAAGAAACGCAACCAGGCTGCGCTGGAAAGCGTAAAACAAAATGCCGAATACAAACACGTATTGCAGCAGCTTGAAAGCGAATATGGCCTGACGCTTGAAGAAGCACATAAGGAAGCACTGCTTGAAGCAGGCGACAGCTCGCTGCGCAGGCAGGAATTGAGCCTGCAAAGGCGAATTGAAGAACTTGGGCCTGTTAACGCGGCCGCTATTGAACAGTATGCCGCCGTTAAAGAGCGTTTTGAGTTTTTGCAGAAACAGTATGACGACCTTGCAGGCGCCAAAGCAAATCTTGAAAGCGTTATCAGCGAAATTAATTCCGGCATGAGCAAAAGGTTTAAAGAGGCTTTTGCCAAAATAAACGTTTATTTTTCGGAATGTTATGTAAAACTGTTTGGCGGCGGTACGGCTTATTTAAAACTTACCGACCCGGGTGACGTGCTTTCGAGTGGTATTGATATAGAAGTGCAGCCGCCGGGCAAGAAGCTGCAAAGCCTGTATCTGTTAAGCGGCGGCGAAAGGGCGCTGACGGTAATTGCGCTGCTTTTTGCACTGTTAAGCTACAGCCCGGCACCGTTTTGTATTTTGGACGAAATTGACGCGGCGCTTGACGAAGCCAATGTAGACCGTTTTGCACGCTTTTTAACGGCTTATGCCGAAAACACTCAGTTTATTGTCATTACACACCGCAAAGGCACTATGGAAGCCGCCAATGTACTGCATGGCGTAACTATGGAAGAATCCGGTGTTTCAAAATTATTATCTGTAAAACTAACGGAAAAGGAGTAAAATGATGGGCTTTTTTGAGAGATTGAAAGACGGGCTGCAAAAAACCAGAAAGAATTTTACGGAACGCATTGAAGTTCTGGTTGGCATGTCCGCAGAAATTGACGATGATTTTCTTGACGAACTGGAAATGATTCTTTTAAGTGCCGATGTCGGCGCAAAAACCACCGAAAAACTTATTGAAGCTGTGCGCCAGGCAGCACGCAAAAAAGAAATTAAGGGAACGGAAGATGTTGTTCCGTTTTTAAAAAAATATCTTACGGAAATGCTTACGGAAGAAGGCCAGCGCACGCGCATCAGCGGCACTCCTACCGTTATTCTTGTTGTAGGCGTTAACGGCGTTGGCAAAACCACCACCATCGGCAAACTGGCAAATTATTTCCACCTGCTTAACTACAAGGTTATGATTGCCGCTGCCGATACCTTCCGTGCCGCTGCTTCCGAACAGCTGGAAATCTGGGGCAAGCGTGCCGGCTGCGATGTTATCAAGCACGCAGAAGGCGCGGACCCGGCGGCAGTTGTTTTTGACGCCATGAAAGCCGCAATCGCCCGCAAGGCGGATATTCTGTTTATCGACACGGCAGGGCGTTTGCATAACAAGGCCAACCTGATGAACGAACTGGAAAAAATTCACCGCGTTATCAAGCGCGAAATTCCGGAAGCACCGCACGAAACCTTTTTGGTGCTGGATGCCACAACCGGGCAGAACGCCATTACGCAGGCCAAGGTATTTACAGAAACCGCCAATGTTACCGGCGTTGTGCTGACAAAGCTTGACGGCACTGCCAAAGGCGGCGTGGTTATCGCCATCCGCGAAGAACTGGGGCTGCCCGTTAAATGGATTGGCGTTGGCGAAGGCATTATGGATTTCCGCCCGTTTGAACCCGAAAAATTTGTTGACGCATTATTTAATACTGACAAGTAAAAACACTTGACAGCCTGTGCCTGTTTATGTATAATACATACGTTGACTTAATTAAGAAGGTACGGGTATCGTTATGCTGGATGACAGTTTTAAGCAGAGAATACGCCTCGGCAGGCTGTATGATGTTTACGGGCCGCTTTTGACGGCCAAACAGCAAAGCTGCATGGAACTATATTTTTGTGATGACCTGTCACTGGCTGAAATTGCCGCAGAGCTTGATGTATCGCGGCAGGCCGTACATGATTTGATACACCGCGTAGAGCAGATTCTGGAACGCTACGAAACCAAAATGAAGCTTCTGGAACGCGAAGAAAAACAGCAGCAGCTGCGCATGGAGGCATGCAGGCTGCTTGACGGATATATGGAAACGAATAATACAGAGTTACTTAAAAGGCTGAAAAATCTGCTTAAAGATTCGTAAGCCGGAGGCAGGTAAAAATGGCTTTTGAAAATTTATCTGAACGCTTGCAAAAAGCTATCAGAATGTTCCGCAACGGCGGCAAGATAACTGAAGACGATTTAAAGGCTCCGCTGCGTGAGGTGCGCATGGCGCTTCTGGAAGCGGACGTTAACTTTAAGGTTGTAAAAGATTTTGTGGCAACCATCCGCGAACGTGCTGTTGGCGAAATTGTTAACGAAGGCTTAACACCCGGCCAGCAGATTATAAAAATTGTTAATGAAGAACTTACCAAACTGCTTGGCGGCACGCAGAGCAAACTTGCAGTTTCTCCGAAACCGCCGACGGTTATTATGCTGGTAGGCTTGCAGGGCGCAGGTAAAACCACCACGGCCGGCAAACTTGCCAATATGCTGCGCAAAAAAGGCAAGCACCCCATGCTGGTTGCGGCCGACGTTTACCGACCGGCAGCTATAAAACAGCTGGAAGTTTTGGGCGCGCAGCTTAATATTCCCGTATTTACGCTTGGTGACAAGGTATCGCCTGTGGAAATTGCCAAAGAAGCAATGACTAAAGCACACAGCATGAATTACGATACCGTCATTATAGATACCGCAGGCCGCCTGCATATTAATGAAGAACTGATGGGCGAACTGCGCAACATTAAAGCGGCTGTTTCGCCGCATGAAATCCTTTTGGTTGTTGACGCAATGACCGGTCAGGACGCTGTAACAGTTGCCGAAAGTTTCAATAACGATTTGGGCATTGACGGTTTGATTGTTACCAAACTCGACGGTGACGCCAGAGGCGGTGCGGTGCTTTCCGTAAAAGCCGTTACCGGACGCCCCGTTAAGTTTGTAGGTATGGGCGAAAAACTTGATGCCCTGGAACCTTTCTATCCGGACCGCATGGCTTCGCGTATCCTTGGCATGGGCGATATTTTAACCTTTATTGAAAAGGTGCAGTCCACCACCGATATGGCCAAAGCGCTGGAGATGGAAAAGAAACTGCGCAAAAACGAGTTTACGCTCGAGCAGTTCCTTGAACAGATGCAGCAGATTAAAAAGCTTGGTCCGCTGGAAAATATTCTCGGCATGATTCCCGGCATGGGCGGCATAGCACAAAAGCTGAAAGAAACCGATGTGAACGAAAAAGAATTTGCCCACATCGAAGCCATCATTCAGTCCATGACCATTAAGGAAAGGCGCAATCCCGAAATCATCAACGGAAGCAGGCGCAAACGCATAGCCGCAGGCAGCGGCACGCGCGTGCAGGATGTTAACCGTTTGCTGAAAAAGTTTGAAGAAAGCAAAAAGATGATGAAACAGATGCGCGGTATGGCAAAGTTTGCTTCAAAAGGCGGCTTCAAGCTTCCTTTTATGCACTAATAAATTATAAAATCCAATTGGAGGAGGTGAAAATAAAATGGCAGTTAAAATCCGTTTAAAACGCATGGGCGCTAAAAAAGCTCCTTTCTACCGTGTTGTAGTTGCAGATTCCCGTTCTCCGCGTGACGGCCGTATCATTGAAAGCATCGGTTACTACGATTCCACCACTGAACCGGCTACCGTTAAAATTGATGAGGAAAAAGCTCTCTCCTGGATGGCTAAAGGCGCACAGCCGACTGATACTGTTAAAAACCTTTTCAGCAAAGGCGGTATCATGAAAAAATATGCTGAATCTAAAGCAAAATGAAATGAGGCGTGATTGACATGAAAGAATTGGTAGAAGTTATGGCCAAGTCTTTGGTCAGCAATCCGTCTGCAGTAGTAGTGGAGGAGGAAACCACAGGTACAACCACGGTTCTCCGCCTCCATGTTGCTCCTGAAGATATGGGCAAGGTTATTGGCAAACAGGGCCGCATTGCCAAGGCAATCCGCACTGTTATGAAAGCAGTAGCTACCCGCGAGAATGTAAAAGTGATTGTAGAGATCGTCTAAAGGATGGGCTGATAATGGATAAAATGTTTGTCAGGGTACCTGTTGCTGTTAAAGCAAAAGTAACCGAAGATTTAAAAATGAAAATTATTGGCGATGTCCAAGATACTATAAAAAAGATGGATCTGGAACTTGAGCATTTTGAATTCCAGGCTAAAAAGGCCCTTGCACAGGCCGCCGGTGATTTAAGCGTGCTGCCGGCGCTGCGCAGCCAGATTGATGCTGAAAGAAGCAAACGCCAGGCAGCCAAGGCAGAAGCCGAAGCAAGACTGAAACGTGCTGAAGCATTGGAAATCGGCGCAGAAATAGGCCATGGTACTTTGGAACGTACCGTTGAAATAGGAATAGGTACTGACCTTGACGCTCTTGCAAGAGCGGAAATCCTTACCGAAGACGGCAAAATCATTGCCTTCCGCGACTAATGGATAAACAGGTTTGTATTGGAACAATCGTCGCTCCGCACGGTGTGCGGGGCGATATTCGTATATTGCCTCAAACGGAGCATCCGGAACAGTTTCTTGAATTGGATTATCTGCTTTTGGAGGATGGACGCACGCTGCATTTGACAAATGCCCGTTTTCATAAAAGAATGGCGCTTATAAAGTGCCGTGAGGTTAATAATATGAACGAAGCCGAAATGCTGCGCGGCCAGAAGGTGTATATTAACACGGAGGATTTGCCGGAACTTGAAGAAGGCGAATTTTATGTGGCTGACCTGTTGGGCTGCAATGTAGCTGACGAAAGCGGAAACGCTGTCGGCGTGCTGAAGGACGTTATCAGCACCGGCAGCAACGATGTTTATGTCGTTACAGGCACGGACGGCAAAGAGCTTTTGATACCGGCGCTTAAAAAGCACGTTAAGGAAATTAACCTCGACGAGCGCCGTATTACAGTAGAACTTCCCGAATGGGTTGATGAAAAATGAAATTTTTATTTGTAACCCTTTTCCCGGAACTGATAGAGCAGGTTTGCAGTTACAGCATTGTAGGGCGCGGCATGTCTGCCGGGCTTTTAAGCGTCAGCTGCATAAACCCGCGCGATTTTACTCATGATAAGCACCGCACTGTTGACGATTCGCCCTTTGGCGGCGGCGCCGGTATGGTGCTCAAGCCGGAACCTTTTGTAGCCGCTATCCGCAAAGCGAAGGAAGAACTGCCGGACGCGCGCGTAATTGCTCTGTGCCCCGGCGGCAGAACGCTGAAGCAGAGCATTGTTGAAGATTACGCCCATGCCGGTCAGAGCCTGATTTTTGTATGCGGCCATTACGAAGGCTTTGACGAGCGCATTTTTAACTGGGTGGATGAGAAGCTTTCCGTCGGCGATTATGTAGTGACGGGCGGCGAGCTGCCGGCTTTAATGGTGCTTGATGCCGTGGCAAGGTTTATCCCCGGCGTGCTTGGAAAAATGGCCAGTGCCGAGGAAGATTCATTCTCAACCGGGCTTTTGGAATATCCGCAGTATACGCGCCCCGTTGAATTTGAAGGGCTGACTGTGCCTGAGGTTCTGCGCGGCGGCAACCATGCGCTGATTGCCAAATGGCGGCGTAAACAGTCGCTTAAAGCAACGTACCTGCACAGGCCTGATTTGCTGCCGGAAAAATTTGACAAGGCCGATGCCAAGTTAATGGCGGAAATTAAAGCGGAACTGGCTGGTGAAGATAATGGCTGATTTATATTTAGGGCTTGTTCATTACCCGATTTATAACAAGCACATGAAGGTTATCGCCACTGCCGTTACAAATTTTGATATTCATGACATTGCCCGTACAGCACGCACTTATGATGTAAAAAAATATTTTTTAATTCATCCGCTGAAGGTGCAGGAAGAAATAATCAAAAAAATAACCGGTTACTGGCAGCACGGCTTTGGGCGTGTGTATAATCCGGACCGCAGCGAAGCGCTTGACAGAGTGCAGTACCTGCCGGATATTGCGTCCGCCGTTGCGGAAATTGAAAAGCTTACCGGCAAAGAGCCTGTAACCATTACCACAGATGCCCGCATTTACCCCAATACCATTACCTATAAAGCCGCACGGCAGATGCTTCATGAAGGTGACAGGCCGGTGCTGGTACTTTTTGGAACGGGCTTTGGCATGGAAAAAGAAACCATGGCGGCATTTGATTACATTCTGGAGCCGGTTTACGGCCCGAGCAACTATAACCACCTGTGCGTGCGCAGCGCTGTTGCAATTATTCTGGACAGGCTGGCAGGCGAGCCATGGTGGGAAAAATAAATTGTAAAAATGTTTGCAACTTAAAGCAGGCTATGATATAATAGCATTTGTGTAAAACGGACGGTCCGCTGTGAAGTGTTCGCACATGAACGTCTATGATTGAGGAGGATATTATGAACATTATTGAAGTTTTGGAACAAGAACAGCTTCGTTCCGACATCCCTGATTTTCGTGCAGGCGACACTGTAAAAGTTTATGTAAAGGTAGTTGAAGGCAGCCGTGAACGCGTTCAGATGTTTGAAGGCGTTGTAATTGCCCGCAGCGGCGGCGGTGTACGCGAAACCTTTACTGTACGCCGTGTATCTTATGGCGTTGGCGTAGAAAGAACTTTCCCTCTGCACAGCCCCAGAATCGAAAAAATCGAAGTAGCACGCCGCGGTATTGTTCGCCGTGCAAAACTTTACTATCTGCGTAACCTCACCGGTAAAGCAGCTCGTATCCGCGAACGCAGATAACAGAACCGAACAGCAAATTAAAAGCACCTCATACAAAAGTATGGGGTGCTTTTTTTAGCTGAGTCGCCAATTAGTGCCGAGCTTTAGCGAAGGCAATAATTGTGCCAGCGAAGCTACGCAAATTTCGCGACTGAATAAGGAGCGAAATTAGTGAACCTGTGTCGAGCGCCAATTTAAAAAATTTACTTTTATGGCAGCTGCGCTTTTACTAAATAAATTTGCACCGATATAGAAAAAAACATATAAATGTAGTAAAATAAATATTACGCTGAAAAAATGAGGGGGACGAGTATGAAAATAACAGAACTTTTAAAAGATGATAAACCGTGTATTTCCTGCGAGCTTTTTCCACCCAAAGCAGGTTCGGAACTGCAAAACGCTTTAAAAATAGTTGATAAAATTGCGGAAATAAAACCGCATTTTATGAGTGTGACTTACGGCGCGGGCGGTACTTCTGCCGGGCAGACGGTAGCTATCGCCAAAGCCGTGGAAGAACATAATATTCCCGCGCTGGCGCATTTAACCTGCATTGATGCAACCGGCGCCGGCATTGAAGGCATGCTGGGCAAATTCCGTGATAACGGCATCCAAAACGTGCTGGCACTGCGCGGAGATGCCGTTACCGACAAACCGCGCGAATTTATGCACGCCAGTGATTTAATGCGCAAAATTTCCGCGTCCGGCGATTTCTGTATTGGCGGTGCATGTTATCCGGAAGGGCACCCGGAAGCCGGTTCGCTTGATAAAGATATAGAAAATACCAAAAAGAAAATTGATGCTGGCTGTGAGTTTTTAGTAGCGCAGATGTGCTTTGACAATAATATTATGTACAATTATATGTACAGGCTTTTGCGCAACGGCATTGATGTACCTGTAGTTGCCGGTATTATGCCCGTAACAAACGCCAAGCAGATTAACCGCATCTGCGAACTGAGCGGTACCAAACTGCCGCCGCATTACCGTGCTATCGTCGAGCGTTTTGCCGATGACCCGCAGGCGTTAATGCAGGCTGGTATTGCTTATGCTCTGGGGCAGATTATTGACCTCATAGCCAACGGGTTCAAGAACATTCACGTTTATACCATGAACAAGCCGGAAGTTATCGGCGGCATTATGAAAAACCTGTCGGAGATAATTAAATGAGATATGACAGGGACGAAGCCGTACGCTACATGGGCGCGCGCAAAGATGACAGGGAAGCGGCCGTTCTTGCCGATACTGCCTATTTAAAACTGCGCAACGAGGTGCAGGCGCGGAGCGTGTACCGTGTATTGGACTGTAATGTTGATGAAGGCGGCGTACTGCTTGGCGGAGAGTATTTTAAAAGCGCCAAACTTGCCGCGCATATTAAAGGCTGCACCAGGGCCGTACTTTTGGCAGCGACACTTGGTGCCAAAGCAGATATAATGCTGCGCCGTATGGCTGTGGCCAATATAGCCGAAGGAGCTGCCGGGCAGGCCGTGTGTACAGCGCTTATTGAAACTTACTGCGACGAAACGGAAGCAAAAATAAGCGCAGAATACGGCGGGCTGCATTTTAAGCCGCGTTTTTCACCCGGTTATGCCGACTGGGCGCTGACAGACCAGCCTCGTCTTTTAAAAATGCTTGATGCGCAAAAACGCATTGGGCTGACCGTGACGGAAGGTGGCATGCTTGCTCCGGTAAAATCGGTAACGGCAATTATCGGCATTACAGATGAATGTGAAAATAAAGCTTCAAACTGCAAAAACTGCGAAAACAATGTAAATTGTATATATAAAAAACTGTGAGGAACAATATGCTTTTTAAAGATTTATTTGGCAAAAAAACTTTATTTTTTGACGGCGCTATGGGCACCATGCTTCAGGCTGCCGGGCTTAAACCGGGTGAGCTGCCGGAACTGTGGAACTTCAGCCATGCCGGTGAAGTTGAAAAAATCCACACCGCATATTTAAACGCCGGTGCGGATATTATAAAAACAAATACTTTTGGCGCAAACCGCCTTAAATTTGCGGGTACGGAAATTAAAACTGCCGATGTAATTGAGCAGGCAGTGGCAATAGCAAAAAAAGCCTGTGCCAAAAAGCCGGGCAGCTTTGTAGCGCTTGATATGGGGCCAACCGGCAAACTGCTTGCGCCTTACGGCGATTTGCCGTTTGAAGAAGCCGTAAGCATTTATGCGGAAATTGTACAGGCAGGCGTAAAAGCCGGTGCTGATTTAATTTTAATTGAAACCATGAGCGACACCTACGAGCTGAAAGCCGCGCTTTTGGCAGCAAAAGAAAACAGCAGCCTGCCGGTAGTTGCAACAATGACGCTTGACGAAGGCGGCAAACTTTTAACCGGCGGCGATATTACAGCGACGGCTGTTATGCTGGAAGGCCTTGGTGCTGACGCTGTTGGCTTTAACTGCGGGCTCGGCCCTGCGCAGATGCAGAAACTTTTGCCGCAGCTGCTTGCGGCAACGCCGCTGCCTGCTGTGCTGAACCCAAATGCCGGGCTGCCCAAAGAAGTAAACGGCAAAACTGTTTTTGATGTTGATGCGGAAGAATTTGCGCAGCTGATGTACGAAATGGCACAGGACGGCTGCCTTGCAATCATGGGCGGCTGCTGCGGCACAACGCCTGCGCATATCGCTGCACTGGTAAATAAATGCCGTAATGTAGTTTCCAGGCAGCGCAGCTGCGATTTAACGGCGGTTGCCGCTTACGGCAGTGCAGTTGTTATCGGGCAAAAGCCGGTAATAATTGGCGAGCGCATTAACCCAACAGGCAAACCACGCTTAAAACAGGCCATTTTAAACGGCGATTATGATTATATTTGCCGCCTGGGGCTGGAACAAATTGACCGCGGCGCCGGAATATTGGATGTTAACGTGGGCGTGCCCGGAATTGACGAAGCAGCTGTAAGTGCGGAAGCAGTACAGCGCTTGCAGGCAATAACCAGCGTGCCGTTGCAGATTGATACATCCAACTATGAAGCTATGGCGCGCAGCCTGCGCCTTTATAACGGCAAACCGCTGCTGAATTCCGTATGCGGAAAAGAAGAAAGCCTTAAAAAAGTTTTGCCGCTTGTAAAAAAATACGGCGCTGCAGTTGTTGCGCTTACTTTGGACGACAGCGGCATACCGCAGACTGCAGAAGGGCGTATTGCCATTGCCGAAAAAATTATTGCGCGTGCGGCGGAATATGGCATTGAAAAACGCAATATTATTGTAGACCCGCTGGCGCTTACGATTAGCACCGGCAGCGATAATGCCAATATTGATTTGCAGGTGCTGAGTGAACTGAAAAAACGCGGCATAAAAACCGTTATGGGCGTTTCGAATATTTCCTTTGGCCTGCCGGCGCGTGATGCCGTAAACAGCGCATTTTTTGTACTGGCAATGCAGGCCGGGTTAAGCTGTGCCATTATCAATCCGCAAAGCGAAGCCATGATGAATGCTTATTATGCTTTTGGCGCACTCAGCGGATTGGACGAAGGCTGCAAAGAATATGTAGCTATGTTTGCAGGTGCAGCCCAGGCAAAGCAGCAGCCGGTGCAGACTGCTGAATATACATTATACGAAGCCATTGTTAAAGGCCTGCGTGAGCAGAGCGAAAAAGCAGTTAAAGAACAGCTTGCCGGAAAGCAGCCGCTTGATATTATTAATGCCGAAATGATACCTGCGCTTGATTATGTTGGCAAAGGTTTTGAAGAACGCAGAATCTTTTTGCCGCAGCTTTTAATGAGTGCGGAAGCAGCCAAAGCGGCCTTTAACGTTATCCGTGATAAAATGGCAGCAGAAGGCGGCAGCCAGAGCAACGGCATAAAAGTAATTCTGGCCACCGTTAAAGGCGATATTCACGACATTGGCAAAAATATTGTTAAAGTACTGTTTGAAAACTACGGCTATCAGGTTATTGACCTTGGCAAGGACGTGCCGCCTGAAAAAATTGCAGAAACTGCAGTGCAGAATAAAGTAAGCGTGGTTGGCCTTTCGGCGCTTATGACGACAACTGTTGGTGCTATGGAAGAAACCATTAAAGCGCTGCGCGCGGCGGGCGATTTTAAAATTATCGTTGGCGGTGCAGTGCTCACGCAGGATTATGCCGACAGCATCGGTGCAGATTGCTACGCGCCCAATGCCGTCAGTGCGGTAAATTACGCTAATTCACTGCAATAAAATTAAAAGCGCAAACTGATAAATCAGTTTGCGCTTTTTGCGTACATGCCCACCTTTACTTATGCAATTAATATCAGGCAAATTATGTATAATTAAAATTTTATTCTTCAAACCAGGCGACGGCGCGGACAGGCGAACCATCGCTGTTTGTTATTTTCAGAGGAAAACAGCTGAACCAAAATAAATCGCTGCCGCATAAATCTAAATTTGTAAGGTTTTCAATATTTACAATCTGTTTGTTTTTAAACAATTTTTTATGCAGCGTTAAATTTTCGTCATCAATAGGGTCAATACCCATTACATCAAAGCCAATGCCTTTGTAACTGCCTTCCAAAATAAAGTTAATGGCTTCATCATTCAGGCAGGGATACTGCCCCAAATAGGTTTCGGTACCCCAATATTTATCCCAGCCAAGGTTGAACAGTAAAAAATCTGCGGCTTTTGCTTTAGTGCCGTAAGCCGTTATGTGCTGCAAGGTAATGTGGCCGCCGGGTTTTATGCTGCGGCAGTCTATCACCAGCGCTTTACCGATAAATTGTTCCGGCGGCATGGTGTCAAGAGTTGCTTTTTCGCTGTAAATATGCGCAGGCGGGTCGATATGTGTGCCGGTATGCGTTGTTATTTTTAAAAGTGTTTCCCTGAATCCGTTTTCATCATAGTTGTTAACTGTTATTAACTGCGGCTGTTCCGTACCGGGAAAAACAGGCATTTTTTCTGTAATTGTATGCGTTAAATCAATTACTTTCATGGTTTCTGCATCCTTTGCATTGAGTTTCTTGCCGGTTTTCCGGCAGTGCTTTCTTTTCTTTGTATAATATTATGCTATTTTTGCTGCTGCTTTTCTTAAAGTATAACATATATAGTTATGTTTTTACCCGAAACTGTAAAAAATTATACTTAATTTGGATTGTATTCGTGTATACATAAAAATTTTTTAGAAAATTCTTTCATTGGATGTCTTTTAACAGTGGACGTGTCCGAAAGGACTTTTCTTTAAAGTACATCTTATAAAAACAAAAATAAAAGAAATTGGAAAATATCCACGGCACTGCCGCAACAAATTTACAAAAAATGTCAAAATAAAAACAAAATACTGTTAAAATTTACGGCGACTTTACAATCTTGTCACAAGTGCACTTTGGTGTTATAATTTTACACAAGTTAGTTACAAAACTGTAAAAGCAGTAAAGAAAGGGTAGATGCAAAGTGAAATTCAAGAAATTATTATCCGTTATGGCTGTTTCGGCTTTGGCTATGGGCCTGTTTACCGGCTGCGGCGGCGAAGAAAAAGCTGCCGACCAGAATGTAGTAAAAGTAGGCGTATTTCTTCCGCTGACAGGCGATAATGCCGCCGGCGGCGAACTGGAACTGCGCGGCATTAAACTTGCAAATCAACTGCATCCCGAAGTTTTGGGCAAAAAAGTTGAACTGGTTGTAGCTGACAACAAATCCGATAAAGCAGAAGCTGCATCCGTTGCGGCACGCCTTATTGAAAAGGATAAAGTAAGCGTGCTGGTAGGTTCTTACGGTTCTTCCCTTTCTATGGCTGCCGGCAATATAGTTAAAGAAAACAAAGTTCCTGCTGTTGGCACAAGCTGCACCAACCCGCAGGTAACCGCAAACAACGATTATTACTTCCGTGCATGCTTTATCGACCCGTTCCAGGGCAAGGTAATGGCAGAATATGCACACCAGAACGGCTTTAAGAAAGTTGCCATTGTACAGGAAGTTTCCAATGACTACTCTGTAGGCCTTGCAAAATTCTTCCGCGAAGAGTTTGTTAAACTGACCGGCGACGAAAACAGCATTGTTGATGTTGCCAACTATCAGACCGGCGATAAAGACTTTACCGCTATTTTAACCAACATTAAAGCTCTGAACCCGGACGCAGTATTTGCACCCGGCAACTTCACCGAATCTGCACTTTTGGTTAAACAGGCACGCCAGCTTGGCATTGACGCACAGTTCATGGGCGGCGATACCTGGGAAACTCAGGAATTTATTGATGTAGGCGGCAAAGATGTTGAAGGCGTAGCACTTTCCACCGCGTTTGACCGCGAAAAAGCAAGCACCGAAGAAGCTAAGAAATTCCTTGATGCTTACACTAAAGAATACAACGGCGAACCTTCCGCTTTAACCGCAATGGCTTACGATGCTTACCTGATTGCCGTAAGCGGCATTGAAAAAGCAGGTACTGCAACCGATACCGTTAAAATCCGCGATGCGATTGCCGCAACCAAAGACCTTGAATGTGTAACCGGCATGACCACGCTTGATGAAAACGGCGACCCGATTAAAGGCGTTGTTATTAAAACCGTTAAAGACGGCAAATTTACCTTTAAAGATTACGTAGAAGCTAAGTGATTTAAAATTTAAGTAAAAGGTGCTCCCTTCCTTTGAGGGAAGGGAGCAGTTTTTTGGTTATGAGGTGCCCTTATGGAGTTTTTTGACGCTATTGCCAACATGTCGGCGCTGAGCTTTGCGCAGCACATGGTTAACGGAATATCGCTCGGCAGCCTGTACGCATTGATAGCAATAGGCTATACAATGGTATACGGCATTTTGCTGATGATTAACTTTGCCCATGGCGACATTGTAATGATGGCATGTTATTTTGCTTTTTTCGGAATTACGGCTTTTCATATTCCGTGGTATTTTACTTTTATCATAACAATTATTATGACGGCGCTGCTTGGTGTGTTAATAGAGCGCAGTGCTTACCGCCCGCTCCGTGAAGCGCCTAAAAATTCTATTTTAATTTCCGCTATCGGCGCATCGTTTTTGCTGGAAAACCTTGCCAACTATCTTTTCAGCGGACGCCCGATGCGTTTTCCGGATGTGCCGCTCCTGTCGCAGAACATTAGCGTCGGCGGCATAGAAATTCAGGCAATCTGCCTTGTAATTCCTGTTGTAACTGTTCTCAGCCTTGTAGTGCTGCTGCACATTGTAAACCATACCAAAACCGGCATGGCCATGCGTGCGGTTTCCAAAGATTACGAAATTGCCAGAGTAATGGGCATTAATATTGATAATGTTATTTCCGTTACCTTTATTATAGGTTCGGCGCTGGCAGCAATCGGCGCTATCATGTACGGCATCCGCTATCCCGGCATTACGCCGATGATGGGCGTTATGCCCGGCCTGAAATGCTTTATTGCGGCCGTTATCGGCGGCATAGGCAATATTAAGGGCGCGGTGCTGGGCGGCTTTATTCTGGGCCTTGGCGAAATTTTAATTGTCGCTTTCTTCCCGGATTTAAGCGGCTACCGTGATGCCTTTGCTTTTATTGTGCTTATTGTTATTCTGTTTTATAAACCTACTGGCCTTTTGGGCGAAAAAACAACGGAGAAGGTGTAATTATGACGAGAAAAAGAGATGCTTTGTTAACCATAGCCGGCATAATTGTCCTTTTCGGGCTTGCGTTTTTCGTACAGGAGGAAATGGACTCTTATATCCGCAGAATAGTTAATTTGTGCCTTGTTTATGCCATTATCGGCCTTTCCATGAACTTAACCAACGGCTTTGTTGGTCAGTTTTCGTTGGGGCAGGCAGGTTTTATGGCCATTGGCGCTTACACGGTAGGTATTTTTACCGTACCTGTGGAATTCAGGGAAAATGTTTTCTACGCCGTGCCGATGAATCCGCTTATTGCGGATATAGAACTGCCGCTGTGGGCGGCGCTGCTTTTGGGCGGCGTGCTTGCCGCGCTGTTTGCGTTTATGATTGGTACGCCGGTGCTGCGTTTGCGCGGCGACTACCTTGCAGTAACAACGCTCGGCTTTTCTGAAATAATCCGTATCTGGATTACCAACGCGCAGAGCATTACCAACGGTGCGCTGGGCATTAAGGATATTCCGCCGCTGAACGATGTGCGCTATATCTTCCTTGTAACGCTTATCAGCTTTGTATTTATTACGCTTTTGGTTAATTCCTCTTACGGCAGGGCTTTTAAAGCCATCCGCGAAGACGAAATTGCTGCTGAAGCAATGGGCATTAATTTGTTCTGGCATAAAAACCTTGCCTTTATGGTAAGCGCGTTTTTTGCAGGTATTGGCGGCGGTTTGTACGGTGCGCTTTTAGGCACGGTTGACCCGAAAAACTTCCTCTTTACGCTTACTTATAACTTTTTGCTGATTATCGTGCTTGGCGGCATGGGCAGCATTACCGGCAGCGCAATTGGCGCCATTATCGTAACGGCAGGGCTGGAATACCTGCGTTTCTTCGATGAACCGCTGATGCTGTTCGGCATGGATATTCCGCTGTTCCGTCCGGGCTTCCGTATGGTTATCTTCTCCGTACTCTTAATGGTATGCGTACTGTTCTGGCGCCACGGCATTATGGGCACGCGGGAATTTTCCTGGCAGAAGGCTATTAATTTTGTAAAAAATCCTCTTGGCTTTATTAAGCGGAAAGGGGCTGCGCAATGATTTTAAAAACCAATGATATTACAATGCAGTTCGGCGGCGTAACCGCTGTTTATAAACTGAACATAGAAATTAATGACCATGAAATTATTGCTTTGATTGGCCCTAACGGTGCCGGCAAAACAACGGCCTTTAACATGATTACCGGCGTTTATACGCCTACCGAAGGCAAAGTTATTTACACCGATGTGCAGGGGCAGGATATTGATATTACCGGCCAGCGCCCGAGTGAAATTGCCAAACTTGGCATTGCCCGTACTTTCCAGAATATAAGGCTTTTTAAAGATTTAACGGTTTATGAAAATGTTCTGATTGCAAACCATCTGCATTTAAAATCAGATTTTCTTTCGGCAACACTGCATCTGCCGTGGTACATGAAAGAAGCCAAACAAATGCACCGCAATACCGAAAAACTTTTGCAGGAAGTAGGCTTGTGGGATTTGCGCAACGAAAAGGCTTCGAGCCTGCCTTACGGCCAGCAGCGCCGTCTGGAAATTGTGCGCGCACTGGCAACCGGGCCGCGCCTGTTACTGCTTGATGAGCCTGCGGCCGGTATGAACCCGAAGGAAACGGAAGAACTTACGGAATTTATCCGCCAGATTCATAAAGAATACAATTTAACGGTATTTATGATTGAACATCATATGGATTTGGTTATGGAAATTTCCGACCGCATTTATGTGCTGGAATTCGGCATGACCATTGCCGAAGGCACGCCTGATGAAATTCAAAATAACCAGAGGGTTATAGATGCTTACCTGGGGGTGGATGAAGATGCTTAAAGTAGAAAATCTTGTCGTATCCTACGGAGGCATTGAAGCCTTAAAGGGAATTTCGCTTGAAGTGCCCAAAGGGCAGATTGTTACCCTTATCGGTGCCAACGGTGCAGGCAAAAGCACGCTGCTGCGCAGCGTTGTCGGCCTTGTAAAGCCTAAAAGCGGGCAGATAGTTTATAACGGCGATAATATTACGGGGCTTAATTCACAGCAGATTGTAAAAAAAGGTTTAACGCTGGTGCCGGAAGGGCGCCGCATATTCCCTAACCTTACAGTGCTGGAGAATTTGCAGATAGGCGCATATATGCGCAGCGATAAAGAAGGTATTCAAAAGGATATCGACTGGGTATATGAAATGTTCCCGCGTTTGCAGGAGCGCAGCTGGCAGATGGCCGGTACGCTTTCCGGCGGCGAGCAGCAGATGCTGGCGGTTGGCAGGGCGCTGTTGTCGCGTCCGGAACTTTTGATGATGGACGAACCTTCGCTTGGCCTTGCGCCGCTGATTATTAAAGATATTTTCAACATTATTCAGTACATCAATTCCAAAGGCATGACGATACTTTTGATTGAACAGAACGCCAATATGGCGCTGAAAGTTGCCCACCGTGCCTACGTGCTTGAAACAGGTAAAATTACCATGAGCGGCACCGGAGCCGAACTTTTGGAAAATCCTGAAATCAAAGCCGCTTACCTTGGCAAAAAGAAAAAATAAAAAAGAGAGTAATGCACAGCAAAGTGCATTACTCTCTTTTTTTACGCAATATTACTTCGTAAATTTTTTAACGCCTGCTTATGGTGCTTGGAAACCATAGCAGGCGTTATTTTTAATTTGGTGGCAATTTCCTTGCCGCTGTAACCATCAAAGTACAGGGCTTTAATGGTGTTTCTTTGTTTTTCTGTAAGTTTTTTAAGCGCGAGTTTCAGCAAAATGGCAAGTTCCTCGCGCTCAATAATGTTATCTGCAAGCGCCGGCAAATCCGCATCGTCACCGGCGGGCAAGGGGGCGGTGTTTTCTTCTTCCTTCCAAATTTTGCGCATTGCATCATATAAAGCGTAATGAATTCTGCATCTAACATAACCGGCAAAGTGCGTAAAATCTGCACCGTTGTAGTTTAACACTAACTCTATAAATTTTAAACGTGCTAAGCTCAAGCCTTCCTCATAGCCTAAGCCTTTATAAAAAATCTCGCGTTTCATCTCGCGGCGGAAAAGCGGCTCATAAAAAATGCAAAGTTGTTCCAAAGCAGCTTTATCGCCGTTTTGTGCGGCGGTAACTAATTGCTGCGTTAAGGCAGCCTGCGCCTTATAATCGGTTTTGGTTGCCACGTTGGGCAGGGGGTTGTTAATAAAATTTTTACTTGCTTTCATCATTAAAAGCCTCCTGTGATAAAAAATTTTGTCCGCTTAACCGTGGCCACGCAAAAGCGACATGAAAATGATTATACGAAAGAGGGCGTACTTTGTCAAGCCCCTGATACGAAAAAATTTACATTTTTGCTAAAAAGGCAAAAACTGCTTAACACGCACAGCGCAAACTACGTATTGCCGCTAAACTGCGCAGCCAACGTACACTACCGGTAGGGAAAAGTAATCAAGACCAGAAAAAGTAAGACTTACGCCAACCAAAATGTCTTGATGGGGGGGAAGTGTGTGATATAATTATGGCATAATATCAAATGACATTTGTGATAAACACAAAGGCGGAAGGGAAGTTTTGTTATGAAGAAAAAATCAATGCTTGCAGCTTTGGTGATGTTAAGTTTGTTGCAGGGCAGTGTGTATGCGGAAGATTTGTATGGCGATGGAAATTCGTTAGTGGTTAATGCGGGAGAAACTTATGATAATATTTATGGTGTTGGTAAAATAGGTTTTACTGAAGATGTAAGTGGAGGCAGTGTTACTGTAGATGGTGGGACTTGGAATTGCATGTATGGCGGGTATACGGAAAATGGTTCTGCAATCAATAATAGTGTTACAATAAATGGTTCGGAAGAAGAACCTGAGAAATATCATATGGTTTATGGTGCTTCAGCAGCAAATGGTGATATTAAAGGTAATATTGTTGATTTTAATAATGGATATTCTATACTAGTTATGGCCGCAAATTTGACAGATGCACAAAAAGGTGAAATTTATGAAGTTTCCGGAAATATAGTAAATATAAATGGTGGCTTAGTGCAGTCCGCTAGTGCTGCATACGCTATTATTTATAAAGATAAAGGCGCAAATGTCATTGTTAAGGATAACCATCTAAATGTGCAAAATGCTTCGATATATGCTTCTGTAGTTGGCGCTATATCTAACAATTATGTTAGCGGTACAGTTGTTACATTTTCTGAAAATAGTACTATATATGGAAATGTTGTAGCTGGTGGATGTGTATCAACTGAAGCAGAAGTTATAGATAATGATATAAAATTGACAAGTAATGCCAATGTATCTAACGCTCTTTTAAATGGCTACTATGCTACAAAATCTAATTTCCAAAATCCTGATACTCATAGTGACAACAGCCTCATTGTAGATGGTTGGACTGGGCAAAATATATATGCTGTAAATTATTTTGACGATATTGAATTTAAAAATTTTGAGTGGGACACAACTAAAACAGGAGAAAATGCTTTAGTTGTTATAAGTCAAGATAGTGATTTAAGTGAAACTGATATTAACATTAACAGTGATAATGATGGTAAAAACGGTATTAAGTTAAGTAATGGGCAAACAATTAACACTGGTGACAGTATGACGCTAATTTATAATGCCAAAGGTTTGGGTGATATTGCAGCATTGGAAGGCGGCAAAGAAATTACAACTAATCTTGGTGTAGCAACAGCGTTGGATGCGGTAATTGAACAGAGTGAAGATGATAAAGCAGTAAATCTTATAGCCAAAGAAATTAAACTTGCAGACCAGACCATGCTCGTAGCCGAAAACCGCGCCGTTGCCGCTGCGTTTGTAAACCAGGGCACGGATTTAATTGCCGACAGCCTTGACACCTTAAGCCGCGACGGAAAATACGGCGTTAAAACTTTTGCCGCCGTGCATGGCAACCGCAGCAAATACGATGTAAACAGCGACCTTAAAATTAACGGCTGGAGTACCATTGTCGGCGTAGGCAGCGAAACCGAACACAATGGCGGCGATTTTAGCTGGGGTGTATTCTACGAAAACGGCAGCGGCAACTACCGCACCTTTAACAGCTTCAACAACGAATACTTCCGCGGCGATGGCAGCCTTGTCTACAACGGCGGCGGTATCGCAGCACGTTACGAAAACGCCCACGGCGTTTATACAGAAGGCTCGCTCCGTGCAGGCATGTTAAAATCCGACATGGATAATGCATTGAGCGATGGCGAAAACAAATACGGTTACAGCAGCGAAAGCGAATACTACGGCGCGCATATCGGTATCGGTCAAATCATTCCGCTCAGTGAAAGCAGCGATTTGGATGTATATGGTAAATTCTTCCATACCTATACTGAAGGCGACAGCTTTATAGTAGACACTGACGAATTTGAATTTGACAGCATTAACAGCGACCGCCTGCGCATAGGCGCAAGGCTTACAACCAACAAAGAAAATAAATTCAGCACCTATTACGGCTTAGCTTATGAATATGAATTTAACGGCGACGCAGAAATGCGTGCAGCAGGCATGAGCGCACCTACGCAGAGCTTACAGGGCAGCAGCTACATGGCAGAAGTAGGGTTTAACTACCAGCCGACGCCGGAAAGCCCGTGGAGCTTTGACCTGAACATGCGCGGCTATGCCGGAGAACGCGAAGGCGCAACCTTTAATGTACAGGCAACGTATACGTTTTAATTAAAAGGTTGATAAAAAACAAAAGGGAGCAAAGCTCCCTTTTGTTTTAAACAAGTTTTAATATTAAGTTATAGTTTTTGTTTTTAAAAAATTAAATTTTTGTTTTGTGTCTTTGCAAATACGTTATTGCTTTTTAGAATTTACTTTCTCATTCATGTTACTTTTTATTGGCTAAAAAGTAACCAAAAAGCCTTCGCTCCTACAAAAAATAAACGGCAAATGTATCAAATAAGCGGGCACTTGCAGCACCTGCGGAACTCGCTTGCTGCGCAAGCTCAAACAGTCCTCGCCAAACGCTGCAAGTGCCTTTAATTAGAAACTTCGCCTATTTTTTTGAATGTCGCGGCTTTGCACAAATTCGTACATTGGCAGTTATGTTCAAAAATAAGCAATGTTTTCGTAGTTTTTATATGATGTAATAACATACATTGTACGCCTTTTTATAATAAATAGTAGAAAAGTTCGACACAGGAACAATGCAGCATTAAAAATTTAGCTGGATTTACTGAAAAGCAATAAAAATTTCCCGGTGTTTGAGCGAAGCGAGTTCCGTGGAAATTTTTATTGGTTGCTGAGGGAGCGTTCGGATTTTTTGCGTTAGCAATAAAATCCGAAAATTTTTGTTGGCCGCAGGAGTTTTCTTGCTTCGTTCTTTTGCTCAGTCAAAAGAATGAAGATGAATGAGAAAATATTGGTAAAAAATATAAAAGTATCATCAAAGGCGAAACGTAAATGAGTAATACAGTAAATTAAAACTAAAATAGAAGTACAAAGAAATAAAAGTAAATTAAAAAGAGAGGTGTAATTATGCCTGACAACACTTTAGACAATGACTTTATAAAACACATCGCCGGTGACGGCAAAATAGAATTATGCCTGTACAGCCAGCGCAGCAAAAGCGGCATGCCCACGTGGGAACTGAAAATAAAAAACACCGACGGCACGCGCAAAATAATGATTGTGCGCGACTACGGCTTTGAAATAAGCGGCGAAGAAATAAAAATTAACCATTTTAAAACCCGCGCGGAGCGCAACGCCGAAATTAGCCGTCTGTACCACGAGGAAGGCTTAAGCCAAATGTTCCTTGCCAATATTTTTAACGTTAGCCAGCCTTCTATATCTCTGTTTGTAAACGCCAAAAACAAAAAATAAAATAAACAGCGCAAACCAAAAACACGCTTTGCTTTGGCAAGGCGTGTTTTTTACTGTACAAATTTAATTTAAGGTGCTGTTGTCTATGTTGTCGTCCGGAAATTCCATATTCAGCATTACCGGCGAATCAAGCGCTCCTTCTTTGGGAGTGCTTATTTCATAATGCCTGTCTTTGGCAGGGTCGTAGTAAACAAGGGTAATACTGTAATCAAGGTTGAACACAACAAGCACAAGCTGGCAAATGCCGCTGCCGCAGGGGCGCTGCAAATAGTGCATGGCTATAATATCCTTTTGTGCAGCCAGCCAGTCAAAATTTAATTTGGACATTGCCGCTTCGTTCATGCGGAACATAACGCGGAATTTAATGTTGTTCAGCTCTATCAGCCCATGGCAGAAGGGAGAGTCGGCTTCCCAGTCCTGCGGAGCAAACAGCATTTTAATTTTGTTGAATTGTTCTTCGTTTTTAATGATGCCGGCAATGGAACGCTGTTTTTCGTCGGCGTCCTTATCAAGCCCGGCTTGAAGCTTTTTGTCCTGTTCCGGACCAATCCAGTGGTATTCAAGCTGTTCCAAAGTGTAGCCGAGGACGATTTCCTTACGCAGCGTTAAAAATTCGTAATCGTCAGGCACAAGCTTTAAGCCTTCTTCAATGGCCTGCAATGCGCCTTCAGTAGAGCCGAAGTGATAACGCAGTTTTGCCGCCTGCAGCCAGCCCCACGGGTAAGAAGGTTCTTCGGCAACAGCTTTTTCGGCATATTCCATGGCTTCGGCAGGTTTGCCGCAGTACGTAAGCGCAATAGAATAACGGTAGTACCACGCGCCGCAGCCTCTGGCGTTTTTTTCTGCGGGCTTCATTATCTCAAGTGAGCGGTAATAGGCAGGGTAAATATCAAGATTGTTGTAGGCAAAGCCGTACCAGAGGGAAAGCTCCAGGTCTTCCGCTGCCTGCTGCTCTGTAAAACGGCCTTCTTTTACGCCCCGTTCCACAAATTTATCAAGATAATCAATCATTTTGCCAAAATAGGCTTCATAGCCTTCGTCAAAAGCATCCAGGGCTGAAACGTCTTCATCGGTTAAAAGACGCGCCGGGCCGGTTTTATGGGCTTTAGTATCTGCTGATGACATAATTATCACTCCGTTTCCTTTACTTGTTTACAGTTTAGCATATAAATTTATTTATGTTAAGAAATTTGTGCTGCCGGTTAAAATATAACTGGCCGTTTTTATATAACGGAATAAAAATGTAATGTTTTTTATAGAAAATTGCCGAAAAACAGAGCCGTTTTACATAGATTTAACATTTCTCCTCTAACAGATTTAATGTTTGCTCAGTATTATTTAACCATAGCAATTAAATAAAGCAAATCAAAAGCAAATTAAAAATCTGGAGGCTTATGTAATTATGAAAATGAACAAAAAACTTATTGCAGGCGTTATGTTGGCAGTTATGAGTGCAGCTGTATTCACCGGCTGCGGCGGCGAGAAAAAAGAAGAAGCAGCTCCGGCAGCAGGCGGCAAAATCGTTGTAATCTCCCGTGAAGACGGCAGCGGCACCCGCGGCGCATTCATCGAACTTTTCGGCATTGAAAAGAAAGGTGACGACGGCAAAAAAGTTGATATGACCACTCAGGATGCTTCCATCACCAACAGCACCGCTGTTATGATGACCACCGTTGCAGGCAACAAAGACGCTATCGGCTATATCTCCCTCGGTTCTTTAAACGATACCGTTAAAGCACTGAAAATTGACGGCGCAGAAGCAAGCGCAGCAAACATTAAATCCGGTACTTATAAAGTTGCCCGTCCGTTCAACATTGTAACTAAAGACGGCGTAAGCGCTGTTGCTCAGGACTTCATTTCCTTCATCATGTCCAAAGAAGGCCAGGAAGTAGTTTCCAAAAACGGTTACATTGGCAGCGACAAAGCTGAAGCATACAAAGGCAGCAAACAGAGCGGCAAAATTGTTGTAGCCGGTTCTTCTTCCGTAACCCCTGTTATGGAAAAACTTAAAGAAGCATATGTAAAACTGAATCCGGATGTTAACATCGAAGTTCAGCAGAGCGACTCCACCACCGGCGTTCAGTCCGCAATCAACGGCGTATGCGATATCGGCATGGCTTCCCGCGAACTGAAACAGAGCGAACTTGATGCAGGCGTTAAAAACACCGTTATTGCTACCGACGGCATTGCAGTTGTAGTAAACAAAGCCAACAAGGTTGATAACCTTACCAAAGCTCAGGTTGCAGATATCTTCACCGGTAAAGCAACCGAATGGAACAAACTGTAATTCACATTCAGCTTTAATATCGACAATACAGCAAATTTTAACGGTTGCCTTTCACCGGGCAACCGTTAATTATAATAATGCAGAAAATTATTATTGATGGAAATTGTGAGGGTTTATGAAAACAGGTAAAGAAGAAATAATGCGCCTTGTCTTTTTGTTGGCGGCATGCGCTTCCATTGCCCTTGTTGCAATGATTTGCGTATTTTTGTTCGGCAACGGCCTGCCGACAATAGGCAAAATTGGCGTAACTGAATTTTTCCTGGGCGAAACATGGCGGCCTAATAACGATTTGTACGGCATTTTGCCGATGATACTGGGCAGCGCTTATGTTACTTTGGGCGCTATCGTTGTCGGCGTGCCTATCGGCATTTTAACCGCTGTTTTTATGGCTCGTTTTTGCCCGGACAGCATTTACAGATTTTTAAAACCGGCAGTTGAACTTCTGGCCGGTATTCCTTCCGTTGTTTATGGCTTCTTCGGCCTGGTGGTAATGGTTCCTTTCATCCGCGACAACATTGGCGGCACCGGCAGCAGCATGCTTACGGCTTCACTGCTTTTGGCCATGATGATTCTGCCGACCCTTATCAGCGTTGCCGAAGCTGCACTCAGGGCAGTGCCCAACAGCTATTATGAAGGTGCTCTGGCGCTTGGCGCAGGGCATGTGCGCAGCGTATTTTTTACGATTGTGCCGGCTGCCAAATCCGGCATTATGGCGGCTATTATTCTGGGCCTTGGCCGTGCGGTTGGCGAAACAATGGCAGTAATTATGGTTGCCGGCAACCAGGCACGTATGCCGCAGGGGCTGCTTGAAGGCGTGCGTACAATGACGACCAATATCGTTATTGAAATGGGCTACGCAGCCGATATGCACCGCGACGCGCTTATTGCAACGGCGGTTGTGCTTTTCATATTTATTCTCATTATCAATTTAACGTTCTCGTATCTGAAGGGTAAGGTGGTACAGCAATGAGCAGCAGTTCTTTAAGCAAAACGCTGTACAGGTACGGGCGCGACCCTGTGTCCATGACATTACTTGTATGCGTAATAGTTTCGGCAGCAATTACATTCCTGTCGCTGGCCTTTTTGTTGGGCTACATTCTTTTGCAGGGTATTCCGAACATTAATTTAGATTTATTTGCTTTTGAATATAATACGGAAAACGTTTCACTTTTCCCTGCTTTGGTAGATACCGTTATCATGGTGCTGCTGGCTCTGGCAATAGCCACGCCGCTGGGCATCTTTGCAGCAATTTACCTTGTTGAATACGCAAGCCGCGATAATAAAATTGTCGGCGTGGTAAGGGTTACGGCAGATACTTTGTCCGGTATTCCTTCCATTGTTTACGGTTTGTTCGGCATGCTGTTTTTTGTAACCTATTTAAAATGGAGCTACTCGCTACTTGCAGGCTCCTGCACGGTTGCAATTATGATTTTGCCGCTGATTATGCGTACTACCGAAGAAGCGTTAAAAGCAATTCCCGATAGTTACCGCGAAGGCAGCTACGGCCTTGGCGCCGGCAAACTGCGCACGGTATTTGCAATTGTTCTGCCTTCTGCCATTCCCGGCATTCTGGCAGGCGTAATTCTCGGCATTGGCCGTATTGTAGGCGAAACTGCAGCGCTTATGTATACCTCCGGTACCGTTGCAGCGCTGCCGCACAACGTGTTTTCGTCCGGCCGTACTCTGGCGGTGCATATGTACGTACTTGCCAGTGAAGGTCTTTTTATGAAACAGGCTTATGCAACGGCTGTTATACTTGTTGTAATTGTAATTGCCATTAACGCGGCTTCTTCTTATTTGGCACGTAAATTGATGAAAGGGAACTGAGATGGAAGATAAAATTACTATACAAAACCTCGATTTATATTACAGCGAATTTCACGCATTGAAGGATATCAACATGCATATCCGTGAAAAAGAAATCACTGCATTCATCGGGCCTTCCGGCTGCGGCAAATCCACCTTGCTGCGCTGCCTGAACCGTATGAACGATTTGGTTGAAGGCTGCCGTGTAACAGGCAAAGTTTTGCTTAACGGCGATGATATTTACCTGAATGACGATGTTAACATGCTCCGCAAACGCGTAGGGATGGTGTTCCAGAAACCTAACCCGTTTCCGATGAGCGTTTATGATAATATTGCTTTCGGTCCGAGAACCCATGGCATCCATTCCAAAAGCAAACTGGATGACATTGTTGAAGATTCTCTGCGCAAAGCAGCCATCTGGGACGAAGTAAAAGACCGCCTTGACAAAAGCGCGCTGGGTTTCTCCGGCGGCCAGCAGCAGCGCCTGTGCATTGCACGCGCCCTTGCCGTACAGCCCGAAGTGCTTTTAATGGACGAACCTACCTCTGCCCTTGACCCGATTTCAACTTTAAAAATTGAAGACCTTGCAGTAGAATTAAAACAGAATTATACTATTGTTATAGTAACGCACAATATGCAGCAGGCAGTGCGTATTTCCGATAAAACAGCCTTCTTCCTTCTGGGTGAGGTTATTGAGTTTAATGACACTGAAACGCTGTTCAGCAATCCGAGAGAGAAAAAGACGGAAGATTACATTACAGGGAGGTTCGGCTGATGGTAAGAAGCAGATTTATGGCACAGATGGAGCAGCTCAATACGGAACTTATCGTAATGGGCACCCTGTGCGAAAACGCTCTGGAAAAAGTTGCAAATGCGCTTGAGAACCCTACTGACGAAGTATCAAGGGACATAATTATTTTAAGCAAAAAAACAGAAGAAAAAGAAAGGGAACTGGAAAACATCTGCATTAACCTGCTTTTGAAACAGCAGCCGGTTGCTTCCGACCTGCGCCAGATTTCTTCCGCTTTAAAAATGGTAACGGATATGCGCCGTATCGGCGAAGTAGCAGGCAATATTGCCGAAATTTTAAGCCAGGACAATTTAAGAATGGACTATGACACAAGCATTCTTAAAAAAATGGCTGCCGCTACCAAAAAGATGGTATCCAATACTCTGGATGCTTTTGTAAAAAGCGACATCCGCACCGCGCAGCAGGTTGAACGTGATGATGACCAGGTTGACGAATTGTTTGCCCAGTCCAAACATGAGCTGATTCAGATTATCCGCAATTCTCAGGACAGCGGCGAACAGGCCATTGATTATCTGATGATTGCCAAATATTTTGAAAAAATCGGTGATCATGCTGTAAATATCTCTCAATGGGTATTATTTATGATAACCGGAACGCTTGAGGAGGACAGCATACATGATATTTTGCGTGGAGGACGATCCTAATATCCGCGAACTTGAAGTTTATACTTTAAAATCTACAGGTTTTCCGGCGTTGGGGCTGGAAAGCGGCGATGAACTTTTTAAGGCTCTGGAAACCGTATTGCCGCAGCTGATAATTCTTGATATTATGCTGCCTGGCGAGGACGGTATGGCTATATTAAAACGCCTGCGCCGTGATAAGCGTACTGCGGACATCCCTGTTATCATGGCTACGGCCAAAGGTTCGGAGTTCGACAAAGTACACGGGCTTGACAGCGGTGCAGACGATTATATTGCCAAACCTTTCGGCATGATGGAAATGGTATCGCGTGTTAAAGCGGTGCTGCGCCGTTATGTAAAAGAAGATAAATCGAGCGAGCTTACCAACGGCCTGATTACTATGGATATTGCTCGCCATATGGTTTTTGTAAACGGTGAAGAAGTTGTGCTGACTTATAAAGAATTTGAAGTTCTGCATAAGCTTATGGAACGCCCGGGGCAGGTTTTTACCCGCGAACAGCTTTTAACCGATATCTGGGGCTATGATTTTGCAGGCGAAACTAGAACCGTCGATGTGCATATCCGCACACTCAGGCAGAAACTCGGCAGCGCCAGTACGGTTATTGAAACCGTGCGCGGTGTTGGCTACCGTATAGGTGCGGAGCATGAAAAATAAAATTTTCCGCGCGCTGGTGGCTCTGGCTGCAATGGCAGTGCTTGTGGCATCTGGCTTGATAACTTTCCTTGTTTCGCAGGATTATTTTAACGAAACAAAAAAGGAGCTTGCACAGGAAGCACGCTATATCAGCATGGGGCTGGAAAGCGGCGGCAATGACTTTTTAAATAAAATTGCAGCCGAAAACGGCAGCAATGTGCGTATAACGCTTATAGACAAAGACGGCATAGTGCTTTTTGACAATCAGGCAGAAGCAAAAACGCTTGAAAACCATGCCATGAGGCAGGAAATTATGGAAGCTGTTGCGGTTGGCGCGGGCGAAGCAGAGCGTTTTTCGGATACGCTTGATAAAACAACGTATTATTATGCCGTACGCCTTGAGGACGGTAAAATACTGCGTCTTGCGCGTACTATTGACAGTATTTACAAATCGGTGCTGCAAATGCTGCCGATAATGGGCGGCATTGTAATTGTGGTTGCGTTTTTGGCAAGCATTGTGGCGCGCAGGGTTACTTTTAACCTTATTAAGCCTC
>ENA-OPDG01000014-OPDG01000014.1-human-gut-metagenome-genome-assembly--contig:-NODE-14-length-163153-cov-15.845786_pt1 | contig 163153 bp, 146 predicted proteins | sample MGYA00241259_ERZ501498 | MGnify/ENA primary metagenome ERZ501498 (study PRJEB25962, sample SAMEA2042582) | human gut metagenome | biome: human gut; feature: human-associated habitat; material... | reverse complement strand
ACCCCAACAAACAGAGTCAGAGTCTGTCGTGCTACCGTTACACAATTCCCCAATAGCGACAACTTCTTTTTCGTTGCGAATGATATTATACTATGAGGCACAGACAAAGTCAACATTTTTTTACGGTAATTTTAAAAAATCCAAATTGTCTAAATTGCAAGATTAAATAGAACAACGGCAGCCGTAAAATTCAAGAGGAAAACGGCAGGCTTAATCAATCTTGGTACTGCTGTGCCGCGCCGAAACAATATTAAGTACATGCAACCGCCGCATCATAAAATACCGTTAATCGCACTTTATGTTGGGATGATAAAGCTTAGCCATACCGCCGGTGCTTGTTTCGCGGTACTTAGCGGAGAGGTCTCTGCCTGTTTCATACATTGTTTCTATTATGAGGTCAAGTGAGATCTTTCGCGTTGCGGTAAGGAAATTGGCAAGGTTAATGGCATTTATGGAACGCATTGCGGCTACGGCATTCCGCTCTATACACGGAATTTGCACGAGGCCGTATATCGGGTCGCACGTAAGTCCCAAATGATGCTCTATAGCGTTTTCGGCGGCATACTCTATCTGCTCAAGGCTCATTCCGAAAAGCTCGCCGAGAGCCGCTGCGGTCATGGCACACGCCGTTCCGATTTCTGCCTGACAGCCGCACTCTGCACCGCTTATCGATGCATTTGTTTTTACCAAAAGCCCGATAATCGCCGCCGTAGCGAGTGCTTGTTCTATTTCTCTGTCGCTGTATCCCCTCTTTTTTTGGAAATACAGCATTACGGCAGGCAAGACTCCGCTTGCACCGCACGTGGGCGCGGTAACTATGCGGCCGCCCGCGGCATTTTGTTCACCCACAGCGTAAGCATACGCGCAAACAATGCGGTTTTCACGAGTTTCGGGAGATTCGTCAATATGGTTCTGCCTGAATAAAAATCCCGCTTTTCTCGACACGCCGAGTCCTCCCGGCAAAATTCCCTCAGTACTCAGTCCATCTTTTATGCAATCACGCATACAATCCCAGACTTCGCCGAGAAAATCCCATATATCGCTCCCCTCGGTCTTTTCGACATACTCCCATATACGTATATCGTTTTTGCGGCAATGCTCCGCAATATCCTTAAATGTGCTGAATTCGTATATCGGCTTGCTCTCAGCCATTTTCATACCCTTGATTGTGACTTCGCCGCCACCTATGCTGCATGCGAGCATACTGTCGCAAAGCTTATCATCCTTATAGGCAAAAAGCTCCATGGTATTCGGATGCGGAAGGTCGGTTTTTGCAAAATCAAATTCAACGGTTGTGTCAATCGGAGACAATGTTTCCTTGACTATGCGGTCGGTGCCGTGACCTCTGCCTGTTAAGGCAAGAGAGCCGTATAATATCACCTTGAATTTATCGACATCAGGGTTTTTCTTCTTAAAAATACGGCAGATTTTTTCCGGTCCCATAGTATGCGAGCTTGAGGGTCCTCTGCCTATTTTATACATCTGCCTAATTGACTGAAGCCCCTTTGGCAGCTCTTTTTCGGCTTTTTGTGTACCCGAACCGAATGCAAAATCATCAAGTGACAGATGGAATGCGCTGCAAAGATTGCATATTGCATCAAACGATGGGGATGTCTCACCCTTTTCCCAACTTGAGAGGGTATTCACGCTGACGCCGAGAATATCAGCCAAAGCGGTTTTGGTTATGCCATGCTGCTTCTGCAGGGTCGCTATTTTTTTACCGAAAGAATGATTTTCCATTTTAACACCCCGAACCTTTAACTCAATATTGAAAAATTGCTGTACCGCTCGTTTTCGAACACAGTAAGAAAACCTACAAATGCCGAAACGTACAGAATAAGAGTAAATATAATGTAAGCCGTGATTTTAAGAGCCTTTTGATTATCCGGCACAGCCGAATAGAGATTTATAATTATAAGGGTTCCGAAAAGCACGGCAATAAACGCAATATCGGCGAGATACCGTATATTGACGCCTCCCAAGCACATATCGAGAAAAGCCACCGCAATGGGCATTATCACGCCGAGCAAAAACGTTGCTCTTTTCCAATTCTCCGTTTTTTTCGTAAGAACACACGGAAATCCGAAAAGGCCGAGTGAAGCGGGCAAATTAAATATACCCATAGTTCTTGTCAAATAGATATATCCTTTATAGCCGCCTTTGTACGCACTCGCGCTGAGGTGAAAAAACGGAAATTCGGTTTTAAAGTCCGGTAATTGCAGAAAGTAATGATAAATCGCAGGCAAAAACAGAACCGGGGTCACAGCATATTTTGAAACGTCGGCAACGGTCAGCTGATATGCAGAGCCGAAGTCGAACACCGACGAAAAGCGCGCGTAATTGTACCACATCTGAAATGCCGCTCCGACAAAAACCGGTAACGCAAAAGACAAAACGGATAACAGCTTCACTTTCGTTTTTATATCCTTACGGCAAAGAACATTTAAATAAAGCGGCACCATAACAACAGACATAAGTGCCATATTGGGTCTTGACATAACCGTAAGAACCAACGAAATACCCGCAAAAAAGAAATCGGCACATTTTGCCGCCGTCTTTTTCTTCTCGTAAGCAGCAAGCGAGAACATCATAAACAGAGATAAAAAGCAAACTCCGCTAATCACAGCCGTATAATACATATCGGCACTTGTTAAAAGCATAAACAAAAGGCTTCCCGACTCTACCGCGGCAAATCCGAAAAACACAAGAGCTTTATTCGGTTTTTCGCAAAATATTCCGACTGCTTTTAAATACGTAAGCGCGACAGCAGTTACAGCCGCCGTAAACAGTATGAAGCATACCGTCGCCGCTGACGGCACCTTTCCTGTTATAAAGTAATACGGGTAATAAACCGTTATAATAGGTGTTATTCCGAAATAAGAATAATATTTACCGTCGTACAATGCTCTGTCCCACAGGAAGCGTATACCCGTTCTGCTCGCTCGGTCATATGGGTTTGAAAGAGCCAATAGTTCCTTTGCCGGTTCAATATCAATAGATAGCCGATGCTTTAAAAAGGCGTCGAACTGCTGCTCATAAGCATTTTTATTGTAGAGCGTTTCAAACGGATACGTCGCCGCGGGCTTGAAAATACCGGCATATATGAAAACTCCGAATAAAATACACAACAGCCAAAGAAAAACAAATGCGATGTTTGTACTCTTTTTGTTTCGGCCAAGTACGCACGTGTGAAGACGTGCCTTGCCGCTGAAAAAATAAAACAGCACAAAGCTTAATACCTCTACCGTGACAAATCCAGAAAAGCTCATTTGGCTATGCACTCCCGTTTTCGCTCATACTTTCTCAAAAATCCTATCGCTATTGTAACATATCGAGGCGAAAAATAAAACAGTAAAAAAGCTTTAAGTGCGGACAATATTTAATTGCACAAGATAAGCTGTTATGATACAATATTTATAACTTATATGAGAGGTGATTATTTTGGAAGATTATATAAAGACTTCCGATCTTGCTCTGCTGACCGAGGGCTATGAGCTTACCATGGCAGACGGGTTTATGGGCGCGGGTATGAAAGATACCGTAGCATATTTTGATTTATTCTTCAGGCGCGTTCCCGATAACGGCGGTTTTGCTATCGCGGCAGGCCTATCAAAGGTTATCGATTATCTTGAACATCTGCATTTTCGCGAGGAAGATATAAAATACCTCAAATCAAAGGGCATCTCCGACGAGCTTGCAAGCTATCTCAAAGATTTCAAATTCACCTGTGACGTATGGGCAATACCCGAGGGCACTCCGATTTTTCCGAACGAGCCTATCATAAAGGTAAGAGGCCCGATAATAGAGGCTCAGCTTATTGAAACAATGCTCTTGCTCTCAATAAATCAGCAAAGTCTTATAGCCACAAAGGCAAACAGGCTTGTAAGAGCGGCGCACGGAACAGCGGTCGCGGAATTCGGCACAAGGCGCGCTCAGGGTGTTGACGAAGCGGTTTACGGTGCAAGAGCCGCTTACATCGGCGGCTGTGTCGCAACCTCAGGCGTAATACCCGAAAAGGAATTCGGCATACCGTCGGTCAATACAATGATACACTCATGGGTACAGCTTTTTGACAGCGAATATGACGCATTCTGCGAATATGCGAGACGTCACCCCGACGACTGCACTCTTGTGGTTGACACATATGACACCATCCGCTCCGGTATTCCAAATGCAATAAAGGCCTTTGACGATGTTTTGGCTCCGCTCGGCAAACGGCCGAAGAGCGTAAGAATAGATTCGGGCGACATCACATATCTTTCAAAAAGAGTCAGAAAAATGCTCGACGTTGCAGGCTATCCGGACTGCGACATCATGGCGTCAAATTCGCTTGACGAGCACCTCATAAGCGATATGGTCTCGCAGGGTGCAAAGGTGGACTGCTTCATAGTCGGCGAAAGACTTATAACCTCGGCTTCTTCTCCCCTTTTCGGCGGCGTTTACAAGCTGTCCGCAATAGAAAAGGACGGCAAAACGGTGCCGAAAATAAATCTTTCGGAAAACGTCAGAAAAATTACCATTCCGTCATCAAAACAGGTATACAGGCTTATAGACAAGGATTCAGGCAAAGCGATAGCGGACGTACTTACTCTTGATGACGAAATAATCGACGAAACAAAGCCGTATGTACTCTTTGACCCGGATTTCACCTGGAAGAGAAAAGAAATAGAAAACTTTGTAACGAGAAAGCTTCTCGTACCGATATTTGAGGGCGGCAAAAAGGTCTACGAGGAGCCATCGCTCAAAGAAATACGCGAATACTGCCTGAGACAGACAGACACGCTTTGGGACGAAGTAAAGCGTTTTGAAAATCCTCACAAATACTATGTCGATCTCTCAAAAAATCTTTGGGCGGAAAGAAACGGTCTTATAGAGAAATTTAAGGGCATTAAATAATTTTACGGAGGGTTCACTATGAATATATGGCATGACATAAGCCCGGACAGAATAACAAAAACCTCGTTTGACGCGGTTATAGAAATCAGCAAGGGCAGCAAAATGAAGTATGAGCTTGATAAAGAAACCGGTCTTTTGAGGCTTGACAGGGTTTTGTATACATCCACCCACTACCCTGCCAACTACGGGTTTATTCCGAGAACATACGCAAAGGACAACGACCCTCTTGACGTGCTTGTTCTCTGCTCTGAGCAGATAGAGCCGATGGCCCTCGTCAAATGTTATCCGATAGGCGTTATAACCATGCTTGACAACGGTTTTCCGGACGATAAAATCATTTCGATTCCGTTTGATGACCCGATGTATAACTCATACACCGACATAACTCAGCTTCCTGCCCACATTTCCGATGAAATGAAGCACTTTTTCTCAGTTTATAAAACACTCGAAAACAAAAAGACGGTTATTGACGAGACAAAAGGCGCTTTTGCAGCAGCTGATATTGTCGAAGATTCAATAAAGCGCTATACACAGGTATTTGAAAAGTAGTTTTTGGTGTGGGGTGAACAAGTGAAAAACAAGGCTGTAAAAATTTTTATGGTGCTGATTGTGGCGGTCGTAGCCATATTCGGCACAGTTGCAATAGTAAATTCTTCAAAAAACGGTTGGGAGCCGTCTGTTAAAGAAACCAAAGAGCCGAAAACCAAAAAAGCGACACCTGTTGCCGCGGTTTCCGATGAAACCGTGACTGCGGAGAAAAAAGAACCGGTTAAAATCAGTATGCTCTCCGTTGGGGATAATCTCATACACGACGGAATTTACGAGCAGGCAAAAAAGCGTTCAAAAAACGGCGGTTATGATTTTTCATACGCATACAAAAATATTGCCTCAACAGTAGAAAAAGCTAATTTGGCTACCATAAATCAGGAAACGATAATAGCAAAAAGCTATGAGCCATCCGGCTATCCGCTTTTCAACTCTCCTCAGGAGGTCGGCGAAGAAGTTAAGAAAATAGGCTTTGACGTTGTAAACCTCGCAAACAATCATATGCTTGACAAGGGTGCTAAGGGACTTTCGGAGGCTATTGATTTTTGGAACAACATAGGCGGCATCACAATGACAGGTGCTTACAAGGACGAAAACGATATGAACCGCCTTGAATACATAGAAAAAGACGGCATTAAGATAGGCCTTGTAGGCATAACCCGCTATACAAACGGTCTGTCATTGCCTAAAGACAGTGCTCTGAAAATAATATACACCTCAGACGAGGACACAATCAAATCAAAAATTCAGAAAGCCAAGGCCGAATGCGATATTGTTTTGGTAAACGTTCATTGGGGTGAAGAGTACACGACAACCCCCAACAACGACCAACGCGAGCTTGCAAGCAAAATGGCGTCGTGGGGTGCAGACGTAATTATAGGGCATCATCCTCACGTCATACAGCCCGTAGAATGGATAGACAACGGGAACGGCACAAAAACACTTGTGGCATATTCTCTCGGCAATTTCATCTCGCAGCAAAACACGGCATCGAGAGTTATAGGCGGTATGCTTCACTACGACTTGACAAAGGACTATGACACCGGAAAAACAACGGTTGACAATGTGGTTTTTGAGCCTATCGTGACCCACTATGTGCGGGGCAGCCACGATGCTCAGATCTATCCCCTTTCGCAATACACCGATTCGCTCGCAAAAGCCCAAGCTTCGAGACTCAAGCAAAACGATTTCAGCATTAAATATATAAACGACTTTGTGGGTAAGGTCATTGATAAACAGTTTTTGAATCAAGCGTAAAAGATAAAAGACGGACTGTAAAACATACGGTCCGTCTTTTTATATCAGGCTATTACATAAGCGTTAGTTAATTTTCATCTAACTCTTTTTCGGCTATTCCGACGATTGCACTCGTACCGAGCCTGTCGGCTCCCTCCGAAAGGAACTCCGCGGCATCCTCCAGCGTGTGAATACCGCCTGCCGCCTTTATTTTTACGGACGGAGACACATACTTTTTAAAAAGCTTTATGTCATCATGCGTTGCGCCGGCATTGGAAAAGCCCGTTGAGGTTTTGATATAATCCGCTCCGGCCGCACTTACAATGCGGCACATTGTTTTCTTTTCGTCCTCGGTCAAAAGACAAGTTTCAATTATTACCTTGAGGCATTTGTCGCCGCAAACCTCTTTCAGCGTTTTTATCTCATTTTCCACATAGTCTGCATTTCCGCTTTTAAGCGCGCCGATGTTTATTACCATATCTATTTCGTCCGCACCGTCAAGCAGTGCCTGCTTTGCTTCAAATGCCTTGACCTCGGTCGTGTTATACCCGTTAGGGAAACCTATAACGGTGCAGATACGCATTTTACCGACTGCATATTCCGAAGCAAGCTTTACATAGCACGGCGGAATACAAACGCTTGCGGTATTATACCTAACTGCCTCATCAATCAGACGTTTTATGTCATTCGGAACGGCGGTCTGTTTTAAATTTGTGTGGTCGCAATGCGATAATATTTCGTTTATATCCATTTTTATCCTCCATCGGTCAGATACTGTAATTATTTTACCATAGACTTTAGATACTATCAATTATAAAAAGTCGCCGCAGAAGCTTACCCTCGGGGCCCCCTACATAAGGAAATTACCCAAAAATACATGAAACAGCAAAGTCCGCACCCTGAAAAGGGTACGGACTCTTACTTTTACGGTGTCACAATCCGATGCTTGCTAAACCTGTGGACACAGTTATTTTGAGAGTGAGCTCATATGTTAACCTCTAAGCCAACTACCTAAAACTATAATATTGTTGACTTAACAAATAGCTGGTCAATTGAGCCATATATTGTTTCATAATCACCTAATTTTTCGAAGCCGTATTTTTCATATAAACCGATTTCTCCGCTCATGATATATATTTTTTCATATCCCAGCTCACGCGCATATAAAATTGCGCTTTGAATCATCAACTCTGATAATCTCTTACCACGGTATGGTTCATCAACAAAAACGAATCCTATAAATGGTGTAAACTTGTATTCCTCCGGCAGCTCGTCCTTTTCAGCAAATGTGCAGAATCCCGCCACTTTTCCATTTACGCAAGCAACAAACACCCTTTCCCATGTATTAAAGTCATTGTTTTTCATCTTTTGAGCCAAATAGGGACCCGCTTTCCACGGGCATTTTTCAGCTAAACAAATGGTTTCGTTCCAATATTTGTGTTTTTGGGTCATGCAATAAATTTCAGTCATATATTTCCCTAATAAAAATTTCTATTTATCATATTATAAGTGTAGCACATAATCATAATAGAAACAATACTGCTTCGGCTAGTTATCATGTATTCTGGCCCGCTGACAGAAGTGTAAAGGGACACTTCCTTATGGAGTGTCCCTTTCTGCGGCGACTTTAATATTCCGACATTACTTTGTCATAAGATTGCAGACAAGATTTGAAAGCTCCACCGGGTCGTCAACCGACATACCGCCTATAAGACGCGCCTGAGCATAAAGAATCTTTGCGTAATCACAAAGACTGTCTTTATTGTCCTTATAAAGAGACTTGAGCTTTTCGGCTATTGGGTGATTTGCATTTATTTCAAGCACTACCGTAGCCTTGGCGTCCTTACCGTCTGGCATCGCATTCAGCACCTTTTGCATTTCGAGAGAAATAGCACCCTCGCTCGATAGGCAGACGGGATGGTCCTTGAGCTTATCAGTAAATCTAACCTCATGGACATTTTCTCCGAGAGCCTCTTTCATTTCTTTGAGCATATCGGCGTTATCCTCGTTTTCCTTTTTGAGGGCTTCTTTCTCCTCTTCGGTTCCGAGGTCAACATCTTCCGTGCAAACGTTAACAAAGGTCTTTCCGTCATATTCGCTGAGTGCGCGAAGGGCAAATTCATCGACATAATCGGTGAGATAGAGTATTTCATAGCCCTTGTCCTTAACCGAGTCCACCTGCGGAAGCATATCTATTTTGTCGGTTGTTTCGCCTGCTGCGTAATAAATGTCCTTTTGGCCGTCCTTCATACGGGATACATATTCCTTTAAGGTTACGGGCTTCTTTTCGCTCGACGAATAGAACAATAGCAAATCCTTGAGGCTGTCCTTGTGAATACCGTAATCGCTGTATACGCCGAATTTAATCTGCATACCGAACGCTTTAAAGAATTTTTCGTAAGTTTCACGGTCGGTTTCGAGCATTTTTTTAAGCTCGGAATCTATCTTCTTTTCTATGGTTTTTGCAATAAGCTTTAGCTGATGGTCATGCTGAAGCACCTCACGCGAAATGTTAAGCGAGAGATCCTCGCTGTCTACAAGACCCTTAACAAAGCTGAAATGGTCGGGCAAGAGGTCCTTGCACTTGTCCATTATCAAAACGCCTTTTGAGTAAAGCTGCAAGCCCTTTTCGTATTCCTTTGTATAATAATCAAACGGAGCGTGTGACGGAATGAAAAGAAGCGCGTCATATGTTGCCTGACCCTCGGTTTTATAATGAATAACCTTGAGAGGTTTTTCATAGTCCATAAACTTATCTTTATAAAAAGCTTCATATTCCTCGGGCTTAATCTCTTTTTTATTCTTTTTCCAAAGAGGAATCATACTGTTTAATGTCTCGTCCTCTTTTACAGATTCGTATTCGTCCTCGGTACCCTCCTTAAGACGTCTCTTCTCTACTGTCATTCTGATAGGATAGCGAACATAATCCGAATACTTTTTAACTATTGTCTTGATAGTGTATTCCTCAAGGAACTGAGAATACTTTTCTTCATCCGTATCATCTTTTATATGGAGAGTTATCGTAGTGCCGACGTCGGGCTTGTCGCATTCCTCAACGGTATAGCCCTCAACGCCCTTAGACTGCCAGCGGTAAGCCTCGCTTTCGCCGTAAGCGCGACTTTCAACGGTTACACAGTCGCTCACCATAAATGCCGAATAAAAGCCTACGCCGAATTGACCGATAACGTCTATATCCTTTGCGTCGGCGTTTTCCTGCTTAAAAGCGAGAGAGCCGCTCTTTGCGATAGTGCCGAGGTTTGCTTCAAGCTCCTCCTTGGTCATACCTATACCGTTATCGGAAATTGTCAGAGTTCTGTTCTCCTTATCCGGAGTAATTCTGATTTCAAAATCACCGTGCGACATTCCGACATTTTGGTCGGTCAGCGAACGGAAATACAGCTTATCAACGGCATCACTTGCATTTGATATAAGCTCTCGCAAAAATATTTCTTTATGCGTGTATATGGAGTTTATCATTAAATCAAGCAGCTTCTTTGATTCGGCTTTAAACTGTTTTGTACGCATACAAATCACCTGTTTCCATAAAAATAGCCCTTTTTCAAAGAGTAATAATATTATATCACCGCAAAATTAAAAGTCAAGAAAAGTCAAACAGAGTTAATAAACAGTTTACATATTAACAGACAAAATTCTATTATTTTGTTTTGGGCAAAACTTTTCAAAAAAAGGCTTGACTTAAAGTAAACTCTAAGTGTTAAATTATATTTAAAGATAAGCACGCTTAACATCATCGCCCGCAATGGGCTATGACGATACTGCAAAAGGAGCTGACTGCAATGAATAAAAAGGTTCTCATTGTTTCATCAAGTCCGAGAAAGCACGGCAACTCGGATTTACTCTGCGATGAATTCGCACGCGGAGCAAAAGACGCAGGAAACGAGGTCGAAAAGGTCTTTCTCGCCGACAAAAGCATAAATTACTGCCGCGGCTGCGGAATATGTAATTCTACGCATAAATGCGTTCAAAAGGATGATATGGCGGAGCTTAATGACAAAATGGTCAAAGCCGACGTTATAGCTTTGTCTTCCCCCGTGTACTTCTATACTGTTGACGCACAGCTTAAAACATTTATAGACAGGTGTGTGCCGCGTTACACAGAGATGTCGGACAAGGATTTCTATTATATTCTGACTGCGGCGGATTCCGATAAATCGGCATTTGACAAGTCGATAGAATGCATAAGGGGCTTTACGCTTGACTGCCTTGACGGTGCAAAGGAAAAAGGAATAATCAGGGGTGCCGGTGTATTTGAAAAAGGCGAAATCAAAGACAAATCGGAATACAAAGAATGCTACAATATGGGCAAAAACGTTTAAAACAATTTAAGGAGACCGATATTTATGGAAAACACCTTGACAAGAAAAAAGCAAATCATAACAGCTAAAGCTCTCACGACGGTAATAGGAATAACTCTGTCGGTTTCCATGCCTCAGCTGTTCCACGTTATAGGTATCGTGAGCGGTACCGGCAGCTTACCCGGCTCGGCATTTCTGCCGATGCATCTCGGCGTATTCTTCACAGCTCTTTTGGCAGGTCCTGCGGTGGGCGCCGTAACGGGAGCGGTAAGTCCCCTTTTGAGCTTCGCGCTCACGGGTATGCCGTCGGCGGCACTTCTTCCGTTTATGATGATAGAGCTTACCGTATACGGCGTCGTATGCGGACTCCTCAAAAACAAAAAAATGCCCGTCATTTTAAAGGTACTCACGGCTCAAATACTCGGAAGAGCCATACGCGCGGCTGCTATTTTAATCGCGTTTTACGGCTTTAAAAGCACGGCGGTTTCACCGACAATAATACTTTCAAGCATCGCTTCGGGTCTGCCGGGTCTTATTTTACAATGGACGCTGCTTCCGCTTCTTATATACCGCGTTAAGGGGTTAAACAAATTCTATGAATAATATCGAAAAAGCAAAGGAACGTCTTAAAAACGGTGCTTCGCTCGTGCTGTATGACGGCAAAGAGTTCATCGAAGAAAAAGGCAAGGGGCTGTCCCCTCTTTTGAAGCTGCTCAGCGAAAAAAACGATTTATCGCGTTTTTGCGCCGCCGACAAAATCATAGGAAAAGCCGCTGCCCTGCTTTTTGCGCTGCTTAAAATCAAAAATGTGTACGGTGAGGTTTTAAGCCGCAAAGCCATACCGATACTCGAAAAATACGGTATAAAGTATTCTTTCGGCACCGTAACCGACAGCATAAAAAACAGATATGGCACGGGGATTTGTCCGATGGAGCAAACCGTTGAAGGCATAGACGACGCCGACACGGCATTAAAAGCCATAAAAGAAAAAATTAAAACTATGAGGATGAATAATATGAAAAAGCTCGGATTCGGTCTTATGAGACTGCCTGTTCTTGACAGTAACGACCCCTCTAAAATAGATATTCCGCAAGCCGAAAAAATGGTAGATAAATTTTTGGAGCGCGGTTTCACGTACTTTGACACAGCATATATGTATCACGATTTCAAGAGCGAGGAAACCGCAAAGAAAATCATAGTTGACCGCCACCCGCGTGACAGCTTCACACTCACGTCAAAGCTGCCCACTATGATGTTGAAAACAAAGGATGATAACAGCCGCATATTTGAAAAGCAGCTCAAAAACTGCGGTGTTGATTATTTTGACTACTATCTTCTTCACAACCTGAACGTATCAAATTACGAGACGGCAACAAAGCTCGACTGCTTTGATTTCGTGGCTCGCATGAAGGAAGAGGGCAAAATAAAGACCGTCGGATTTTCGTATCACGATGACGCGAAGCTCCTCGACAGAATTTTAACCGCGCACCCCGAAATTGAGATAGTTCAGCTTCAGATAAACTATCTCGATTGGGATAATCCGGGTATTCAGTCGCGCCTGTGCTATGAAACGGCGGTAAAGCACGGCAAAAAGATAATTGTTATGGAGCCTGTAAAGGGCGGAACACTCGCAAAAATACCTGACGAAGCCGAAAAACTGTTTAAAGATTATGCTCCGGACGCGTCAATTCCCTCTTGGGCGGTAAGATTTGCAGCAAGTCACGACAGCGTTATGACGGTACTCAGCGGAATGAGCACATACGAACAGCTCCTTGACAACACCGGATACATGGAAAGCTTCAAGCCCTTGTCAAAGAAAGAATTCGAAATCATAGGCAAGGCAGTAGACATTATAAAAGCTTCCATAACCGTGCCCTGCACAGGCTGCAGCTACTGCACGGCAGGCTGTCCGAAGCACATTCCGATACCAAAGTACTTTGCTCTTTATAACGAGGAAAAACGCGCTACATATAAAGATTTTTCGGTTAACGGCCAATACTACGAAAATCTCGCTAAGGAATACGGAAAAGCCTCGGACTGCATAAAGTGCAGGAAATGTGAAAAAGCGTGTCCGCAGCACATTAAGGTAAGCGAGCTTATGCCTCAAATTGCAAAAACTTTTGAAGAATAATGGCGCAAAAAGAGAATCGCAGAGCTTGAAAGCGCTCTCGCAAGACTCAACAGAAAGATTGAAAATCACGAGAGCAAATGCATTCCGTTCAAGGAAAAGCTAAAAGCGAAAAAGACAGACCGATAACTAACATCCCCAAAGTACATTTCGCTTTTGCCGCTCCGAAATACATTGATACAAACGACTTATTGTGTTAAAATGGAGTTTATATCAATAGTTTTTCGGGGTGGCATTTTTTATGTATATAAAAAGTCAGAATTTGAAACAGCTCTACCGCATAATTTTTTTATTGTGCTGTGAGGCAGGGATGATTTTACAATATATTGACAGTCTGCGACGCGGCAACGCCGACACGCTTTTATATTACTACACGGTACAAAGCGGCATACTCTGCTTTTTATACTTCTTTTTTCTCGCCGTTTTCAGTCCTAAAAAGGAAAAGGCCGTTATCAGAGGTGCCGTAACCATGTGTATAGCCGTGACCGCAATAGCCTATTTGTTTATGCCGAACGGTGCCAAAGAGGCAGCGGCCTCCGATAAGGCTTTTTACACAGGCTATATTCTTATGCACTATATCGTTCCTCTTATGGTGATACTCGACTATCTGCTGTTTTTCCCTAAAGGGTTATACAAGGCTTTGCACCCGCTTTGCTGGCTGATTTTGCCCTATCTGTATATCGCATTTACAATGATTTGCGCTAAATTCGGCAGCAAGATCTTTTCCGGCTTCGGCGGCAGCAGCCGTTATCCGTATCCGTTTCTCGACACAGACCTTTACGGCAAAAACAAGGTTGCGCTTATAATTGTCTTTATTACGGCGGCGTTTTTGGCTCTCGGTTATCTGTCGTTTGTTATTGACCGCCTGCTCGGAAAAAACGGCAAAAAGCTTAAGTAATAAAAGCCTCAAAACATATTTGAAGGAGCGATAAAAGTGATAATATATTTTACAGGCACCGGAAACAGCCGCCATTTAGCAAAAAAGGTCGGAGAAGCAATAAACGAAATTCCGGTCAACTCATTTGAATATATAAAGGAGTGTAAAAAAGGCAGCTTTGACAGCGATACCCCCTATGTTTTTGTATGCCCGACTTACGCTTGGCAAATACCGCACATTTTTGAAAAGCTCATAAGGGAATCCGTGTTTCACGGCTCCGATAAAGCATATTTCATAATGGATTGCGGCGGCGAAATAGGAAATGCAAGGAAACAATTACAAGCGCTTTGCTCTGACAAGGGTTTCGAATTTATGGGTGTTTACGAGGTTGTAATGCCCGAAAATTACACGGCTCTTTACAGCGCACCTGATGAAAAAACCGCGGAGGAGCTTATAATAAAAGCGGATAAAGCGGCTCTTGACGCAGCAGAATACATCAAAGCCGAAAAGCCTTTCCCCGATATTAAAGTCGGCATTGCGGACAGACTAAAAAGCGGCATAGTAAATACGGTCTTTTACAAATTCATCGTATCCGCAGACAAATTCTACGCCACCGACAAATGCATAGCTTGCGGAAAATGCGTAAGAAGCTGTGTGCTGAACAACATTGAGCTTAAGAACGGCAAGCCTGTTTGGGGCAAAAGCTGCACACACTGTATGGCGTGTATTAACTTTTGTCCCACAAATGCCATTGAATACGGCAAGCATTCAATCGGTCTGAGGCGTTACACTCTGACAGACTGAAATACGGAAAATTGCTTTTACCGAGTGCTCATAAAGCGTTTCATAACCAAGCGGTATTTTTATAAATTAAAGGCATAGATAAAGCAGACCTTGTCGGTACAATTCACAAGGTCTGTTTTTTTACGGTAATAATTCATATATGAGCCTTTTGTCTCAATATTGCATTTTTCGTTTGACGAGAAAGACAGTCGCTGCGGTGATTTGCTTGCTTGCACCTATATACGAAGAAAAAATTTGCCCTTTTGGGAGAAAAAAAGAAACCGTTACCAAACGGTAACGGTTTCTTAAATTTTTCCGAATGAATTATTCTGCGGTTTTTGCAGCCTTAGCGGCTTTTCTTTCCTCTATTTCTTTTACATACTCTCTCTGCTTACTCTCGGTAACCTTGTAGAAGAGCATGGGGATAATGGTGGCAACCATCGAAATAGCACCCGAAAGTATGAGCACAGCCCAAAGCTTTTCAGAGCCCTCCGGAGTTACGGTATTGTACGGGTCTGACGGAGAAATGCCGGAAATTCCATATGCCATAACGCCTATGAATGCGCCGACAGCCATACTGATTTTATTTATGAAGGTCTGCATTGAGAAGCAGATACCCTCTGCTCTCTCGCCCGTTTTCCACTCAAGATATTCAACTGTATCGCCTATCATAGCGTAGGTTATTACGTTATTGATACCCTGCGGAAGTCCGAGGAGAACAAAACCTATGGCAAGCCAAAGGAGATTTGAGGAATTGTTATAGCCGCCGTTTCTGCCTATAAAGTACATAGCGAACATAACTACGGCGCCGAGTACATGTACATAGATATATGTATTTTTCTTTCCGAAATGCTTTGTGAACCACGGAATAAGCACGGTTGCAATTGCTCCGCCGGGAACAACAAGTATTGTAAGAATACTGTATACTGCCTCGTTTCCGAGAACATACTTTGCAAAATAAAGCGAGCCCGTGTACATATAAACGGTTCTTGCCGCACCCAAAATACCGGAAATGAGTATGAGCAAAAGCTGATCGTTTTTAAAGAGAAGCCCAAGGTTATGGCCGAGTGAAGGCGGAGTTGTGTCGGAGGTATACCTCTCTTTTGTGTTTTTAAAGCCATAGAAGAACATCGGCAATGACACAATAACGAGAACAACTGCGCAAATAAAATATGTCCATTTAAGCGTGTTTGCGTTTGCTACGGAATTAGCCGCTATAAGCACACCGTCGGCATCCTTATATTTTGCGGTTACAGCCGAAGTAATTACGGGTACAAATACCGTTACGGCGCCTGCGCCTATGGTGCAGCAAAGACGCGCAACAGTAAGAAGATTACCGCGAATGGTTGTGTTATTTGTCATAGCCGTTGAAAGGCCCCAATAAGGAACATCGGCTACGGTAAATACCATTGACCAAATGACATAGATAACCGAAATAATGATGAATGATTTTGCCGTGCTGTTATAAACAGGCAGGAAGCAGGCTATGGTAACCAAGCCTATCGGAACAGCCATCCATTTAAGATACGGGCGGCATTTGCCCCATTTGGTTCTTGTTCTGTCAACAATAGAGCCCATAATCGGGTCATTGAGAGCATCATACACCCTCGTGAAGAGCATAAGAAGCGCTACTGCGGTGGCACCTGTAGTTTTGCCGATCCTGGCGTCCGCCATTAAAAGTGCATCGGTCATAAATATGGTAAGATATGAGCCGATGATGGTGCAGATAAAGTTTTGGCCTATACCGGTAATACTGTACGCAATAGCTTCGCGCGGCTGCAAATTACCGTCATTCGGCGTGGTGCCGAACAGCTTATGCCAAAAACCTCTCTTAACAGATTGATTTTCCATTAAGTTAACTCCTTTTCCTTTTTTACAACTTTATACAACTTCAAAAGTCATAAAAAATATTATAATCCAGAAACTTAAAATAGTCAATTTGAATACAACATATTTTTCATCTTTATTTGATTAAAGACACAAAACTCGTTTGTGACCGTTATTTTTTCACATTCGGAAATGATATGCCCTTTTCGGCGGTCAAACCGCATATTTCTATTTGACTTATTTCTCTTAAACATTTATTATATATAGTATAATTATTTGTATTTGTCTGAAATCGGAGGATGACGGCGTGAAAAAATCAAACAGTTTACTGAAAAAATTACCGGGGTACATAGGCTACGGCGTAGGTGCCGTGGGGCTTGACCTCAGCTATGGAATGTTCTATTCGTTTTTGTCTTACTACCTTTCAAGCGTACTCGGACTTAAACCCGCATTTCTTTTGATACTCACCCCGATAGCACGTATTTGGGACGGTATTAACGACCCGATGATGGGAACGATAGTTGACAACACGCGCACAAAATTCGGTAAATACCGCCCGTGGATACTCATAGGTGCATTCTCGAACGCGGTGGTTCTTACACTCCTCTTTACATCCTTCGGTATGAGCGGAACAAAGCTCTACATATATATAGCCGTCATGTATATTCTTTGGGGAATGACCAACACCATGGCGGATATTCCCTATTGGTCGATGATACCCTCATTTACAAGCGAAGCTAAAGAGAGAAGCTTAGTAGCAACAATCGCGAGAACCTTCTCGGGTCTCGGCCAGGGAATCATAACAATATTGACTCCCATAATTCTTCCTCTGCTCTCAACAGGCATGACCACAGAAAAGGGTTACAGCGCAACCGGATTTTCGCGTTGGGCTATGATATGCGGAATAGCACTTATACTTTTTTCGGCTACATGCGTATTCAATACAAAAGAGACAAACGTTGTCTACAACGAAAAGCAAAAATTCAGCTTCAAGCAGATATTCAAAACCGTGGCTCACAACGATCAGCTCGTCGTATTTATGATATTCGCCATGCTTTCAAATGCAGGCTGGTACCTGACAAGCTCTACGGCTGTTTACTATTTCACCGATGTTTTGGGCCAGCCTAAGGGTCAATCGCTTTTCCAAACAATCGGCGCAGTCGGCTCGGTAGTCGGCCTTTTGGTAATACCCATGCTCTCGGAAAAATTTACCATGCGCTCAATATACACCATATCGCTCTCGATGACTATTTTGGGATACGCCCTGATGTTCCTCTTCGGCCCGGTGCTTAAAATCGCAATAGCACTTGATATTTGCTATATTTTGGCCTCGGTGGGCATAAGTTCGATGTTTGTTTCGCAAACTGTATTCCTTGCGGACATAGTCGATTACGGCGAGTACAAAAACGGTTTGCGAAGCGAGAGTATAACCTTCTCTATGAAGGGCTTTTTACAAAAAATGGCATATACCATTCAGACTGTTATTCTTTTCGGCGGTCTTGGTATATTCGGCTACAACGAGCAAATTAAAGAGGGCGTTATAAACAGCGCCACCAAAAATGCGATAGGCACAATAGCCTTCGGAATACCGCCGATACTTATAATAATTTCAATGATAGTTTTCCGCAGCAAGTTTAAAATTCACGGTGAGCTTGCCGAAAAAATTCATAGCTATATTACTGAAAAAAGAGCTGCCGACGGTGACGAAAAATGAGGATTCTCATTATAAGGCACGGTGACCCCGACTACGAAAAGGATTCGTTGACTCAAAAGGGGTGGCACGAGGCCGAGCTTCTTGCGGACAAAATGGAAAAGACCGACGTTACGGCTTTTTATGTCTCTCCGCTCGGCAGAGCGCAGGACACTGCAAGCGTTACACTTAAAAGGCTCGGAAGAAATGCAAAAACTTATCATTGGCTCAGGGAATTTCACGCGCCGATATATGATAAAAAGACAAAAAAGCTCCGCGGTCCGTGGGATCTTATGCCGTCATTTTTCACTAAAGAGGACGACCTTTACGATGTGAAAAAATGGGCGGACACAGAGTTTATGAAGCAAGGCAGAGTAAAGCAGGAGTACAGAAAAGTTTCTCAGGGTCTTGACAAGGTACTTAAAGCGCACGGATACGAGAGAAAAGATAAATACTACAAGGCCGTAAATGCAAACAAAGACACAATAGTGTTCTTTTGTCATTTCGGCGTGGAATGTGTAATGCTTTCACATCTTCTCAACATCTCGCCCGTATGCCTGTGGCAGGGCTTTTGCGCTGCTCCGACCTCGGTCACTACACTGTACACCGAGGAGCGAGAAAAAGGCATAGCGGTATGGCGCTGCAGCTCATTCGGAGATATTTCTCATCTGTACGCAGGGAACGAAGAGCCCGCATTTGCCGCGCGGTTTTGCGAAATCTACGACGATATGTCGCAAAGACACTGATAAAAGCTATAAAAATGGGGCTGTAAAAATTTCTCGTTTTTACAACCCCGTTTTATATTGTATTTTATCTTAACTTATTTAAGCTTATCTATCATAATATGAGCCGCCTTGTATATATCACCGCAGCCGAGAGTCAGGACAAGGTCGCCGTCCTCGGCATTTTTAACAACATAATCGGCAACCTCCTCAAATGTATTAAACCACACGGAACCCGGAATTTTAGCGGCAAGCTGAGAAGTGTATACATTATAGGTATTAACTTCACGCGAACCCATTATTTCGGTCATAACGCAATGGTCGGGTATGCTGAGTACCTTTGCGAAGTCATCCATCAGCATATATGTGCGCGAATAGGTAAACGGCTGAAACACCGCCCAAACGCTGTGGTATCCCATCTCCATAGCGGCGTCAATGGTAACCTTGAGCTCAGCCGGGTGGTGAGCATAGTCATCTACAAAAGTAACGCCTTTATATTTGCCGAGCAGCTCAAAACGTCTGTGAGCACCGCTGAATGCATCAAGTCCCCCGCGGCAAGACTCGGCGTCCGCGCCGGAATACATTGAAGCCGCCAAGGCTGCAAGTGCATTAAGGATATTGTGGAGCCCGGGAACTCTGAGCTTTATGTGGCAGAGAAATTCACCCTTGTGCATAGCGTCAAATTCATAATAAGCGCCGTGTACGGGAGCGATATTTTCGGGATAATAATCATTTTCTTCAGCCATACCGAAGGTAATAAGATCCTTGCCTGAAATGCCCTCCATAGCCTTTAATGTGTTGGCATCATCGCCGTTGTAAATTACCGCCTTTGTCGCCATAGAAGCGAACTTATGGAAGCTTTTAATCAGATTATCAAGTGTTTTGAAATAGTCGAGATGATCCTCGTCTATATTGAGTATAACGGCAACATCCGGTGACAAGTCAAGGAATGTATCGACAAATTCGCACGCTTCACAGACAAAATTTTCACTCTTGCCCACTCTGCCGCTTGAGCCCATCATCGGAAGCTTTCCGCCGATTACGGCAGACGGGTCAAGCTTAGCGGTTATCATTATCTGCGTAGTCATAGATGTAGTTGTGGTCTTGCCGTGAGTTCCGCAAATGCCTATGCAGTTTTTATACATTCTCGAAATTGCGCCGAAAAGCTTTGAACGCTCAAAGGTCGGTATTCCGCTTGCCTTAGCGGCTACAAGCTCCGGATTATCTTTAAGCAAAGCCGCGGTATAAACTATCATCTCGGCGCCTTTTATATTTTCCGCCCTTTGACCCATGGTAACGGGGATACCGAGCTTACGTATTCTGTCAAGCGTATCGCTCTCGTTATTGTCCGAACCGGAGAGTTCATAGCCCCAGCTGTGAAGTATCTCGGCAAGCGGGCACATACCGCTGCCGCCTATCCCAATAAAGTGTACTCTCTTTACTTCTTTTAAAAGTGTATCTATGTCTTTCATATAAGTCATACCTTTCGGTTTATTGTGTCAGTATCTCCGACTAAAATATATTATATTGCATTTCGGCAAAAATTTAAACCCTTAAATTATCTTTCACAATATATTTTCTGTATTCATATTATAGTGTATAGATATCCATCCGAAAAAGGAGGGAAATAAATGAAAAAAATCGTTATTGCCGGCGGAGACAAAAGGATGAGCTGTCTCGCCGAGCTGCTTTTTAACAGCGGGTATTCTTTCGCGTCATATGCGGTAAACGGCGGTCTTACCAAAGACGAGTTTCTTTGTTATCTGCGCGAAAACAATAATATACTGCTGATACTGCCGCTCCCCGTAAGCCGCGATAAAATTCACCTGAACACCGGCAAAGCGTTCGAAGATGTCAGGCTATCGGAAATCGGCGAATGTCTCGGAAAAAGCGATACGGTAGCAGGAGGAATCATCGGCGACAGTCTAACTGTCTTGTCGGCAAACGGCACAAAAGTATATGATTACTATGATGAGGAATTTATTACGGACAATGCCCGTTTGACCGCGCAATGTCTTAAATTTGTGTTAAATGAAAACGGAATATATGATTTCAGCGGCAAAAAGACGGCGATTACCGGATACGGCAGAACCGCGAAGGCTATTGCCGAATTCATGAAGGAAAACGGCGCAAAGGTACTGATAACGGCAAGAGACCCTCACGCACTCGCAGACGCGGTCAAAAAGGGATACAGCATATGCCTGCTGAGAGATTATGACTGCATAGCACACGACGCGGATATTTTAATAAACACCGTTCCCGCTGAAATAATAGATAAAAATATTTTGAGTCGATTGAGGAAGGACGTTCTGCTTATAGATATAGCTTCCCCCCCGTTCGGAGTGGATATCGGGCTTGCCGACTCTTACGGGATAAACACTGTCAGAGCATTGGGGCTTCCCGGAAAATACGCCCCCGAAGAAGCCGGCAGGCTGATATTTAAGAAAGCTCAACCGCTTCTGTAAGGAGGGAAAAATGTGCTGAACTTAGGATTTGCAATGTGCGGTTCGTTCTGTACGTTTAAAAAGGTGATTCCGATCATGGCTAAGCTTAAAAGCGACGGGTTTAACGTAGTGCCCATAATGTCCGAAACAGCATTTACAACCGATACACGGTTCGGCTCGGCTAAAGACTTCGCCGACGAAATAACCGAAATAACGGGAAACGATATTATAAGTACTCTGCCGAAGGCTGAGCCGATCGGCCCCAAAAAGCTGCTCGACTTACTTATTATCGCGCCGACTACGGGAAACACTCTCGGGAAAATGGCGAACGGCATAACTGATACGACCGTAACGCTTGCAGCTAAAGCGCACCTTCGCAACAGACGTCCGGTGGTAATAGCCGTTTCCACAAATGACGCGCTCGGTGCCACCGCTAAAAACATAGGTCTTTTAATGAACTGCAAATATATTTACTTCGTACCGATGAGGCAGGATGACTGCATTAACAAACCGAATTCCATAGTTGCGGATTTTGAAAAAATACCCATAACCGTTTTGGATGCTTTAAACGGCAAACAGACTGAGCCCGTAATAATATCGTAAAGCCACACAAAGAGAAGAATGGCACAACTAAAATATCCGCATTCGTTAAATATCGAGTGCGGATATTTTTTCGACAAAAAACGGACCGTAAAATTTTTACAGCCCGTTTTTTAAGGGATTTAATAAGAAAAGATACTGTGCAAAAAATTACTTCTTACCGTTGAAAATGTCAAGAACGTCCATATATCCGTCGTCGCTTCCGAAGCCCTTGCCGTTGTCGGTAGTGCTGCTTACATCCTCAAAGCCGTCATCCTTGCCGCCGAACGAAAAGTCATCGGTCTTATTGGGCTTTTTAGGCATACCGTTCTCATCAGTACCGAAGCCTGTTGCGATAACGGTAATTGTCATCTCGTCTTCTTTTTCTTTATCGAGATCTACGCCGAAGATGATGTTAGCATCCTCATCAGCCGCTGCACGAACTATACCTGCCGCGGTGTCGATATCGTCAAGGCCGATATCCTCGGATGCGGAAATGCTTATTATAACGCCCTTAGCGCCGTCGATTGTGGATTCAAGAAGAGGGCTTGAAATAGCTCTCTGAGCCGCCTGCTCAGCCTTATCCTTGCCTTTGGCGGTACCCACACCCATATGAGCATGGCCCGCATCTTTCATAACTGCGGTTACATCGGCAAAGTCAAGGTTTATAAGAGCCGGCTTAATAATAAGGTCGGAAATGCTCTTAACGCCCTGGCGAAGAACATCATCTGCTATATCAAACGCATTGAGAAGAGTAATCTTCTGCTCGGATACCTGCTTTAATCTTTCGTTGGGAATAACAACAAGGCTGTCTACATGGCCTGCAAGCTCTGCAATACCTGCCTCTGCCTGCTGCATACGTACCTTCCCCTCAAAATCGAAGGGCTTTGTAACTATACCTACGGTGAGTATTCCCTTTTCCTTAGCAATCTCGGCAATAACGGGAGCTGCGCCTGTGCCTGTTCCGCCGCCCATACCTGCGGTAATAAATACCATCTGTGTATCATTGAGCGCTTCAATAATTGCGTCGCGGCTCTCCTCGGCAGCTTTCTGACCGATTTCGGGCTTTGCCCCGGCGCCTCTGCCCTGCGTAATCTTTTCGCCTATCTGAATTTTCTGACCGGCTTTTGAAAAAGCAAGCGTCTGCTTATCGGTATTTATAGCTATAAGCTGAACTCTGCCGAAGTCATTGTTTGCCATACTGTTGACAGCATTTCCGCCGCCTCCGCCAACGCCTATAACTTTAATATTAGTAACGTCATTAAATTCGTTGTCCATTTCAAAATCCATTTGAGAACATCCTCCATTATGTAAAGTCTTTTATTTCACACCTAAATAAAGTTAAACTCATACCTATTTAGGTTAGTATATCATATTATCCCGTTATTTTCAACGTTTTTTTACATTTATATTGTATATAATTACGGAGATATAAACGGAACCGTTGTGTTATCCTCACGCTGAGGACTGAGATATGCCTTTTTATCGATTGTGAAATCTATACTGCCCGTAAAATCGGGATTATCGCTGTCAAGCCTTGTCAGGGCAGCTTTTACAAAGTCCATTTTATCGTTCACGGAGGACGAAAGTCCCAAAAGCACGGTAACGCGCTCCTTATATACCATTTTAATATTGGAATGGTTGCTCACATCTATACTTGTTATTCCGCTGAGTTCATTTGATTCAAGCAATGTCAGTACATTTTTTATAATGCCGAGGTCGTCGTTATCCTGAAATTCCACGATTTCCCCCGGTACCGCCGAAATCACCGGTGAGGAATCAATTATGATAATACCGTCGCCGATAGTCATAAGTCCGTCCTCAAGCACTTTGCCCTTGTCAGAAACCAACGTGAAGCTGTCGCCGTTGTCTATTGCAAGCTTTGCGGTTGCAGCCGTGATTTTTATCGTTATTGTTCCCGAAAGATTGCGTTTTATTTCGGCCGACTCAACATAAGGAAGGGTACATTCGATTCCGGAGGCTGTTTTTTTCTTGCTTGTCATAAACATATTGTCGCCTATATTTATCTGCGACGCAGCTATAACATCCTCATTGTTGTATATCTCGTCACCGGTAACCGCAACATTGTCTATACGGAAAAAGACCGTAAGCGAAAGAGTTACTGCGACGGCAATTATAATTATAATACCCAGGATAAGAGCAATCAGCTTTTTTATCTTGCGTTTTTTCATTTTAATGAGCCTGCTGCGACGGCGCATTTCATCGCGCGAGAGCTGCTGCCTGCCGCCCTGCGTGCGCTCATTTGCCCCGCCGTATGTTATATTGGTCGTCTGCCTCCTGCGAGTGCGGGTCGGTGCAGTCTTCTGCCGACTCCCCCGCGGGTTTCCCGACGTTTTCGGCGAGCTGCCTTGTCTCTTGTTTTTCGGTCCCGTCATTTTCATTTATCCTTCTCACGTCTGCTCCGAGCAGTTTCAGCACCTTTTCAGGAGCTTCATATCCTCTGTCCAAATGCTGCGTACCTGTAATAACCGTCTTGCCGTTTGCGGCGAGACCGGCCGTTATAAGCGCAAAGCCTCCGCGAAGATCCGGAGCTACAACATTTGCGCCCGTCAGATACTTTGAACCCTCTATAACCGCCATTCTGCCCTCGACGCTTATTTTTGCGCCGAGCCGCATAAGCTCAGTTACGTGTTTAAATCTGCTCTCAAATATATTTTCAATTATTACGCTCGTGCCGTCCGCTACAGACAGCATAGCTCCGACTATTGCCTGAGCATCGGTCGGAAAGCCCGGATACGGCATGGTGCGTATCATTTTTACTCTTTTAAGTCTCGGCGGTGCGGACAGACATATCCACCTGCCGCTCGTCGTTATATCACAGCCCGCTTCGGAAAGCACCGGAATCAGCGCGCCGATATGTGCCGGAATTACGTCCTTTATGCAAATTCTGCCGCCGGTTGCCGATGCGGCTATAAGATAAGACGACGCCTCTATGCGGTCGGGTATAACGGTATGGCATGTGCCGTGAAGCTTTTTAGTGCCCTCTATTACTACCGTGCTGTCGCCGGCGCCGGAAATTTTAGCGCCGCAGCCGTTTAAAAAATCGGCAAGGTCGCTGATTTCCGGTTCTCGCGCCGCATTTGTAATAACAGTGGTTCCGTCCGCCGCGGCGGCGGCTATCATTATGTTTTCTGTGGCTCCGACACTCGGAAAAGAAAGCGTAATATCGGCACCGTGAAGACGTTTGCCGAGCGAGCAGTACAGTCTGCCGTGTTCTTCGGTAATTTCGGCACCGAGCTTTCGCATCGATGATAAATGCAGGTCAATAGGTCTGAGGCCTATTTCACAGCCTCCCGGCGAAGATATTTCCGCTTTTCCCGTACGTGCGAGCACAGCACCCAAAAAGACTATCGATGAGCGCATTTCACGCATTAAATCATCGGGAATTTCACTTACGGTAATAACGGACGAATCCACCTCTACCGTGTGACCGTCGCGTATCACCTTGCAGCCGAGATGCCGAAGTATTTGAATAGCGGCGTCTACATCCGAGAGAGCCGGGCAATTATGTATTTTGCATTTGTCACCGGTCAAGACCGTAGCCGCTAAAATCGGCAGCGCGCTGTTTTTCGAGCCGTGAACTTCAATTTCACCGCAGAGCCTTCGTCCGCCCTCTATTATTATCTTATCCAATACATACACACCCCTTAAAGAAAAAGGTAACCCTTTTTCATATTATGCAGGGCTGTATGTTTTGGAAACGACAGCTGTTATTTTTTCTCCGCTAACTTTTCTATTATATCACAAATCATCGCAGAAGAGTTTTCAACCGCCATTTTTTTTGCGTTCCTGCCGAGTCTTACAAGAGTCTCGCGGTCTGCAACAAGTGAGTCAAACTCGGATATGAGTTTTTCGGAGGTTAAATCCTTTTCCTCAATAACGCGCGCGGCATCGTTTTCCACAAGAGCCATGGCGTTATGGTATTGATGGTTTTCGGCAACATTCGGTGAGGGAATAAGTATTGACGCTCTGCCGACTGCTTCAATCTCGGAAAGTGACGACGCACCGGCTCTGCCGATAACAAGGTCGCTTGCCGCAAGACAGACATCCATATCATCTATATATTCGCGTATTACCACGTTGCTTGCTTTGTTCTCGTCCACGCCGAGCTCTTTAAGCTTTTCGGGAACCCATTTACCGTATTTTCCGGTAGAATGCATAAAGAACAGATTTTTATTTTGCCAACGCTCGGCTATCAAGGCAGTCATATTTTCATTTATCGCCTTTGCACCCAGGCTGCCGCCCATCGAGAGTACCATTATGCTGTCGGGCGAGACACCGAGCTTTGCACGTGAAAATTCCCTGTCCGCTTCTATGATTTCGCTTCTTACCGGAAGACCCGTAACTACCGGTTCATTTTTACATTCAAGGTGTTCCTCTGCCTTTTTAACCGTGAGCATAACCTTGTCCACCGTTTTGGCGAGAGCCTTGTTTGTAACGCCGGGATAGGCGTTTTGCTCATGAATGGCTGTCTTTACGCCAAGCTTACAGGCCGTTCTGACAACGGGACCGCTGACATATCCGCCGAAGCCTACTACAACGTCCGGTTTAAATTCTTTGATTATTTTTTTGACCTCTCTCGAGGAACTTATCATAAGAAAGAGTGTTTTAATATTTTTAGCTATATTTTTAGCGGAAAACTTTCTCTGGAAGCCGGTAATTTCAATTGTTTTAAAGGCGAAACCCGCCGCAGGTACGAGCTTTGACTCCATATGCTCCTTTGTACCTATAAAAAGTATGTCGGCATCCGGATGGCGGCGTCTGAGCTCGCCTGCGGATGCAAGTGCCGGATTTATATGTCCGCCGGTACCGCCGGCAGCGAATATGGCTTTCATATGTTTACTCCTTATTCTTAGGCTTTTTATTTTTCTATTCGCGAATACCTTGATACCGACAGCACTATTCCCATTTCAACAAGCAGCATCATAAGTGATGTGCCGCCGTAGCTGAAGAAGGGTAAGCTTATGCCTGTATTCGGCAACGTATCAGTAACAACGCCGATGTTAAGCGCCGTCTGAAGTCCCACCTGAAAGACGATGCCCATTGCAAGCATGGCACCGAAGCGGTCCTTTGCCTTTAGTCCTATAACGACCCCACGCCAAACAAGCAAAACGTACAGCAAAATTATTCCTACCGCTCTGATGAAGCCGAGCTCCTCGCAGACAATCGCAAAAATAAAGTCATTTTGCGGTTCGGAAACATACAGATGCTTTTGTTTTGAGTTACCGAGACCGGTTCCGAAAAGTCCGCCGGAACCTATGGCATAGAGCGAGTTGTTGGTTTGCCATCTTGCTCCCTTGGGGTCGTAGCTTTTATCGAGCCACGCCGTAATTCGCGCGCCCGCGTATTTTTCAAGAAGCTGCGGATTGAGCACGAATATGATAATTGCCACGGCGGCAATTACCGCTATAAGCACAAACCAATGTCTCTTTATCTCGCCGAGATACATCATAATTACTCCTATGGCGAGAATAAGAATAGTGCCGGAAAGGTGATTTTCAAGATAGACAAGACCCGCCGTAACCGTTATAACCAAGGCATAGAAAAGGAGCTGCAAAAACGAATTATACACTACGATATGTCCGCCCGACAGTTCCTTTACTCCGTCTGCAAATTTGGAACGGTTTATTGACTTTCCGACTATTTTTTTATGATTTCTGTCCATTTCATATGCGCAAAACAAAATTATGGCAAGCTTTGCTATTTCCGACGGCTGGAAGGTAAAAAAGCCAAGATTTATCCATCGGTGGAATTCACCGAACGACGCCGGCAGTATAAGAACTATAACAAGCAGACCCCATGAGACAATAAGACCGGGAACAGCAAGTATTTTAAGATAATCATACCTGAGCTTTGAGATAAGGAGCATACAAATAACGCCGACAACGGCAAAAATCAGCTGACGCTTAAAAAAGTATGTGCTGTCTCCCTTTTTGTTGTAAAAGGCGTAGGTGTAGCTTGCCGAAAACAGCATTACAAGTCCTATTGTAAGTATTGCGATTACAAGAAGAAGAAAGAATACGTCAATTCCGCCGAGTGCGAGAAAATCGGGTCTTCGCGAGCGTTTTTTTGCCTTTTGAGGACGCGGTTTTGCATTTTGGGCGTTCCCTGCCATAATTCTTCCTCCTTTTCCTGAAAATTAAAACGGACATCTGCCGAAATCGGCAAATAAAATTATTTCATTCCGTAATACAAAAGAGCGGTTCCTATAATTCCGCCGAAAAGCTGAACGAGTGTAAACACGACGCATATCTTGCGCTCTTTCCAGCCGCACATTTCAAAGTGGTGGTGTATGGGTGCCATTTTGAAAATTCGTTTACCGTGCGTTGCCTTGAAGTAGCATATCTGAAGCACATCCGAGAACATTTCGACTACATAGATTATTCCGTAAAGCAAGATTATAAGCGGACAGTCTATGGCATAAGCGAGGGCTACAACCATACCGCCGAGGAACATTGAGCCGGTATCGCCCATCATAACCTTTCCGGGATACCAGTTCCAAATAAGGTATCCGAGACATCCGCCGAGGAGGCAGCCCGCAAGAAGGCTTACGCCGAAGAACCCTCTGATAAGTGCCGCCGCTATAAATGAAATTGCCGCCACGGAGGTAACGCTTGCACACAAGCCGTCTACGCCGTCCGTGAAGTTTACGGCATTTACCGTGAGATAAATAACGGCAATACCGAATATCCAAAAGAAAAATTTAAGGTCAACATTTCCGACGAACGGAATGAACATATACGTGTTTCCCGACATATAGAGCGCCGCAAGATACGCCAGCATCACAAGAATCTGCGCGCCGGTTTTCTGCGCTATGGTAAGACCGAGATTACGCTTTTTGGCAACCTTAATATAATCGTCCGCAAAGCCGATAAGGCCGAAAGCGACAGCCATTAAAAGCCCCGCGAATATTTTGACCTTCATATCGTCGCCTATGACAACGCTTCCCGAAGTCAGAATATGACCGCCGAGCAGCTTATCGGTTATCAGGACGACAGCGAACGATACAATTATGCTTATTATAAACATAAGACCGCCCATTACGGGAGTACCCTGCTTTGATTTATGCCATGCAGGACCTATGTCAAGAATAGTCTGCCCGAAGTGAAGCTTTCTAAGCCACGGAATTATAACAAATCCGAGCAAAAAAGCTATTAAAAAGCTAAGCAGAACGCCGAATATTAACGCAACCCAAATTTTCATTTACTCTTCCCACTCTCTGTATAAGCTGTTTATAACATCCTCGAGCTTCATTCCGCGACTCGCCTTAAAAAGAACTGCGTCTCCGTCTTTAAGCGTTTCGAGAAGCGTTTTTGTAAGCTCGGTTTTATCGTCAAATGATTTTATTTCATCGACAAATCCTTTTGCTCCCTCGGCAATGTGTTTTGCTTTTGCGCCGTATGTAAAAAGAATGTCGATATTTTTGTTTTCGGTATATTTTCCGACATTTTCATGAGAAACATCGCTGTATTTTCCGAGCTCAAGCATATCGCCGAGAACTGCTATCCTGCGGTTTGATTTAAACGAGGACAACACATCCAGAGCCGCTTTTTGCGAATCCGGACTCGCGTTGTAGCAATCCTCTATAACCGTTATACCGCCGACTTTTTTAATACGCTGACGCATTCCGGACGGGACAAAGCTTTTGAGCCCTGCCGCTATTTTCTGCGGCTCCATTCTCATTTCATACCCCACGGCAAACGCCGCAAGAGCGTCGTATACATTATGAATACCGACGGTAGGCACGGTGACGCGCTGTGATGCGCCGTAAAATTCGACCGTGAAGGATGTAAAACCGTTTTTTTCTTCAATATCCTTCGCCCTGAAATCAACATTCGGATTTTCGATTCCGAAGAAAACAAGCTTATAGTCGGGCTCCCTTACGGTAACGAGCTTATCGTTATCGCCGTTTAATATAAGCGGCGCACCCTTTTTCATACCCTCGAGAATTTCAAGCTTCGCTTTTAGGATTCCGTCACGCGAGCCGAGATACTCTATATGCGAAACGCCGATATTGGTTATTATACCGATGTCGGGACGAGAGCTTTTTGTCATTCTCTCGATTTCGCCGAAATGATTCATACCCATTTCAATAACCGCCGCCTCGGTATCGTCTTTAAGGCGAAGCAGAGTTTTGGGCATTCCGATTTCATTATTGAGATTACCCTCGGTCTTTATCGTTTTAAACTGCTCGGCAAGCACGGCGTAGGTCATTTCTTTTGTCGTCGTTTTGCCAACCGAGCCGGTAAGGCCTACTACCGTCAAATTATCAAGCGTACCGCGGTAATACCCCGCAAGGTCAAGCAGAGCCTTGCCGGTATCCTTAACTGTGATTACGGGTATGCGGCTGTCAACCTTTTTACGGACAAGCACCGCCGCGGCTCCGTTTTGAGCTGCCTGCGACACAAAGTCGTGCCCGTCAAATTTTTCTCCCTCAAGACATATGAAAAGGCACCCCTTTGGTATGTCGCGGCTGTCGGTCGAAACCGATGTCACAATACAATCATAGCCCGAGAGCCTGCCGCCTACGGCTTTTGCAATACGCGAAAGAGTTAATTCCATTACTTATCTTTTCCTTCTGCTAATATACCTGCCACAACTTCACGTTCATCATAGTGTATTTTGCCGATATTTAATATTTGATACGTCTCGTGCCCTTTGCCGGCAAGGAGAACGACATCGCCCTTCTTCGCTTCGCCGAGTGCATATCTTATGGCCTCGGTACGGTCAACAAGAACCTTGATTTTCGCTTTGCAGTTATGCATACCCTCCAAAACATCGTCAACTATAAGCTGCGGGTCTTCGCTTCGCGGATTATCAGAGGTTACAACCGCAACATCTGCAAGGTCGCCTACTATCTTGCCCATTTTAGGGCGTTTGGTCTTGTCTCTGTCGCCGCCGCAGCCGAATACGGCTATAATTCTGCCGTTTGTGGTTTCACGGACCGATGATATTACATTTTCAAGGCCGTCGGGAGAATGTGCGTAATCTATAAGAACGGTATAATCCGTATCCGTCGGAACTACCTCAACTCTGCCGGGTACGCCCTTGCTCTTTTTGAGCGAAGAAAGGACATCGGAAAAATCAAGTCCCGTGAGTATGGCGCAAATTGCGGCACCCATCGTGTTATAAACGGTGAAGTGACCGGGTATGCCTACGTTTGCTCTGCCGATTTTATCGTTCCAAAGGAGTTCGTACTGCACAGAGGAGGAGGTGCAGACAACATTTTTTGCCACAAACTGCGCCTCATTGTTTTTAACCGAAAATGTCACGACTTTTATCGGGAGTCCGTCTACCATATAATGTGCCGATTCGTCATCGATGTTTATAACAGCCGTGTCCGCTATTTCAAACAGCTTGCGCTTGGCGTTTCGATAGTTTTCAAAGGTTTTGTGATAGTCAAGGTGATCCTGCGTGAGATTGGTAAACAATGCTATGTCGAAATGACATCCGTCTACCCTCCCCTGTGCGAGTGCTTGGGAAGAGACCTCCATAACGCAGTATTTACAGCCGCTGTCAACCATTTCCCTGAAGAGTCGCTGAAGCTCTTTGCTGTCGGGAGTGGTAAGCGACGACGGGTACTCTTTATCGCCCGTTACGTTTTTAACCGTGCCTATAAGTCCGGATTTTATTCCGAGATTATCGAAAATTCCTTTTAAAATAAAGGTTGTTGTAGTCTTTCCGTTTGTTCCGGTAATGCCTATAAGATGAAGCTTCTCGGACGGATTACCGTAGAAATTGGCGCACAATAAAGAATATGCATCTCTTGTGTTCTTAACCAAAATCTGATTTTCAACACCGGTATCATACTCCGCCACTACCGCACGGGCTCCTTTATTCACAGCCTCCTCGGCGGCAGAGTGGCCGTCAAAATGTGCGCCCTTGATGCACACAAAAACGCAGCCCTCGCAAAGCTTTGCGGTATTATCGGTAATATCAGTAATTTCCGTGTCATTAAAATTGCTTTTTGTATCAATGCCCTTTAAAAGCTCTGATAACAGCATCGGTTTTTTCCTCCTGTTTTTTACTTTAATATTATGCGGGACCGTCCTGTACGTTTACGGACGACTTGAAGTAAACTGTAATTACAGAGCCCTGCTCTGCCTCGGTGCCCTCCGCAATGCTCTGCTTATAAGACACAAAGTCATTTGAAGAAGAATTGCCGGCTACCTTTATGTTAAAGCCTGCGTTAACAGCGGCCTTATTGGCTGCGCTGATTGACATATTGCAAAGATTCGGAACGGTGGCAACTGCCTTCTGCGACGAAGAATCGGTATATACCACTATTACTCCGCCCGACCTCATTTGCTGGCCTGCCGCAGGCGTCTGTGAAACTACCTTAGCTCCGTCTCCGACAACCTTTACGGTATAGCCCGAGGCTTTTGTCTTTGCATCCTGAGGAGACAATCCGACAAGACTCGGAGCTACGGACGATACGTTTGCCATTTCCTTATCGTCATATCTCGGCTCAACATTCAAGTAGGTCAGCACCTTTTCAAGTATATCGCCTGCTATGGGAGCTGCTACCGCACCGCCGCCGTGAGCACCTGTCGGCTCATCTATCGCTACAAGTATTGCTATTTGCGGATCATCGGCGGGGGCAAAGCCGGCGAAGGAGGCAATATACGCTCCCTCGTGTCCGATTTTTTCGGAGGTACCCGTTTTGCCTGCCACGTGGTAACCCGCAACATATGCGTTTTTACCTGTTCCCACGGATACGACCTGCTCCATCATATTAGATACTATGGAAGCGGTTTTTTCGGATATGACCTGCCTCTTTACTATAGGCTCCGTCTTTTTCATGACATTGCCGTCACCGTCAAGCATAGATGATACTACATACGGCTGCATAAGCTTACCGCCGTTTGCTATCGCCGAAACCGCCGTTATTATCTGAATGGGCGTCACCTGGAAGGTTTGACCGAACGAGCTTGAAGACAGCTCCGAAATACCCATTTTATTGAGAGAGTGATAAGTCACGTCGGCTACGGGAGTCGCCTCCGCAGGCAGGTCGATGCCTGTTTTTTCGGTAAAACCGAACGCTTCAAAATATTTATAAAAAGTATCTTTACCGAGCTTTTGCCCTATTGTCACAAAGAACGGGTTACAGGAATTCATAAGTCCCTGCGTCAAATTTTCCGTACCGTGGCCGCCCGGCTTCCAGCACTTCTGATAATTATTCGCAACCTGAATACCGCCGGTGCAGGTATATGTTGTATTGAGGTCCACAACACCCTCTTCAAGAGCCGCCGAAACGACTATCGTCTTAAATACCGAACCCGGCTCATATGTATCGCTTATATCGCGGTTTCGCCACTGAGCATAAAGAGCGTCCGTCGTAGCCTTTTTTTGCTCGTCGGGAGAGGATATTGCGGATATGCTCTCGGCAAGCACCTTGTTTGAAATCTTATTAGGAGAATTCAAATCAAAGTCAGGCTTTGACGTCATACCGAGTATAGCGCCGGTTTTGACGTCCATTATTATGCCGTAAGCATATTTCGCGCCCGTGTCCGTAAGTGCCTGGTCGAGCGACTGCTCGAGGTAATACTGTATTACCTCATCTATTGTAAGCACAAGGCTGTAGCCTGCCTTAGCGTCATATGTGGTTTGATAATCCGTGGACATAGAGCCCTGTCTGGCATTTTTAGCCGTTATTATTCTGCCGGCGGTGCCGGTAAGCTCGTCGTTGTATTTCAGCTCAAGCCCGAGCCTGCCCGAATCATCGGAATCCGTAAAGCCTATTATTGTGGAAGCAAACGACGAGTAAGGATAATATCTCTTTGTATCTGGATCAACACCGATTATTGAGGAAAGCTTGTTTTCGGAAATAAACGTTTTAAGACGGTCCTTAACATCCGTCTCAACCTCGCCGGCTATTTTTTCGTAGCCGCTGCTTGTGCGCTCCGCCTTTTTGCGAACCGTCTCTTCGTCCACACCGAGCATGGTACTGAGATTTGTAACCACAAGGTCGCGCTGCTCGTCGCTTGTTATCTTTGACGGATTTATATAGACAAGCCACGCCGAAGCACTTTTGGCAAGAGCTTTCATATTTGAATCGTAAATCGTTCCGCGCTGAGCCGAAACCGTGGTGTCCGAAAGCTGATTTTGCTCGGCTTTAAGCTTATATTCGTTGCCGTGAATAAGAGAAATATATGCGAGCGAGCCGACACATACAAGAAAAGCTGCGGCGATGAAGCACAGCACCGTAACAGCTCTTTTACCCATTCTCTTTGAAGGTCCGGTCTGCATATTTTTCTCCTTTCATTAAATTTAAGTCTGATTTTGTTTTCCGTTTGTCGAATTGAAAAGCGAAAAAGGTGCAAAGGCGCGCTTTCTCTGCCTCTTATTCTGAATCGTGTGCATTTTATGCATTTTTGCGACGACTTGTATTTTTGATACACGAGGAGCGAAAAAGGTGCAAAGGCGCGCATTCCCTGCCTCTTATTCTGAATCGTGTGCATTTTGTGCATTTTTGCGACGACTTGTATTTTTGATACACAAGGAGCGAAAAAGGTGCAAAAGGCGCGCGATTCAGACAAAATAAATAGCATAACGAGAGTTAAGTATAGCTACCTTAACCCTCGTTTTATTTTATTTCATTTTACGTGTATATATTCCAAAAGTTTGGTTATAAGCGACTTTGACTCTTTAGAGTCGGAGGACGATGCTTTTCCTCCGGAAACAGTTACCTTATCATCGCCGGAAAGGTCTATATATTCTATCTGATAATTTTCCGCCTTTACCATTCCGAGAACATTTTGTGCATAATCATCGACCTTTTCAAGAGATATTGTCGAATCGAGCTGCATATTAAGTCTGACGGTCTCGGCCTGCGCCGCCGTAAGATTTGACTCAGTCTTGGCGATTTGACGGTCAAGCTCGTCCACACGCAGTTTGCTGTAAAGCAGAGCCGCAAAAAGCGAGAGCAAAACAGCGGCAACCGTAAGCACCTTTGCCGCACGCAAAGCCGTGGCTCGCATTTCGTTTTTTGCCTCGACTGTTGTTTTCTTTTTTCGTGTTACAAGCCGCATACCGGAGTCGGCCGTACGCTCTCCGACGCCGGGCAGGGTAGCTATTTTTCTCGCGGCATTATGATCGAATGAGACGGGTTTCGGCTCAAACATGGAAAAATCATAATTACCGTACTTGTCGTAATTACCTGCCATTTTTTCTCCTCCGGGAAATTTATCTTAAAATCTAATCATCTTTAATCTTTTTTATTGAACGAAGCCGCGCCGAACGCGAACGAGGATTACGTGCCAGCTCTTCGTCGCTTGCCGCAACACCCTTTACGGTAATCTCACCGCGCGGCGTTTTTCCGCAAACACAAACTGGAAAATCCTTTGGGCAAGTGCAGCCTTCACAAAAGTGTGCAAAGCGTTTTTTCACCATACGGTCCTCAAGAGAATGGAATGTTATTACCGAAAGGATTCCGCCGACCTTAAGCGACGAAAACATATCATCAAGTGCCGAATCAAGCTTTGTAAGCTCACCGTTTACCTCTATACGGATTGCCTGAAAAGTTCTGCGTGCCGGATGCGAGTCTCGCATTGCACGCTGAGGCATTGACATTTTAATAATATCGCAAAGCTCAAATGTTGTTGAAATTCTTTTATTTTCACGTTCTTTTACTATATTTTTAGCTATACTCTTTGCATACCGTTCTTCACCGTAGTCTCTGATTATACGATAAAGCTCATTTTCGGAATAAGTGTTAACAACATCCGCGGCACTTTTGCCCTCTTTGCTCATACGCATATCAAGCGGCGCGTCCATATGAAACGAAAAGCCGCGCTCGGCAGTATCTATCTGGTGAGAGCTGACGCCGAGATCCGCCATAATTCCGTCGGCTTTTCTGCCGTTTAATATTGCGGATATGTTATCAAATGTATTGTGAACTATCTCAACATTCGGAAAAGACGCAAAGCGCGCCTTCAATACCTCTATAGCCTCAGGGTCGCGGTCAATGGCTATAAGCCTGCCCTTATCGGAAAGCCTTTGAGCCACAGCGTGGGAATGCCCCCCACCGCCCGCGGTACAATCAACGTAAAGGCCGTCGGGCTTTATTTCGAGTGAATTGACAGTTTCGTTAAATAATACGGGAATGTGTTCAAAATCCATTTTAAATACCTATCAGAACTGAATCTGCGAATAGTCGAAGGTCTGACGAATGTTTCTCGCACGTTCCATGGTCTTGTAGTATTTATCTGCATCCCATATTTCAAGGCGCTTACCTACGCCGGCAACGACAACATTCTTTTTGAGCCCGGCAAAGTCGCAAAATTCGGTAGGAATGGTAATCCTACCCTGCTTGTCCGGCTCAACCTCAACCATACCGCCGAAGAAAAGACGCTGCATATCAAAATTCTGAGTATTGATAACAGACTCGGCTATCTTGCTCCACTCTTCGTCGGAATAGATATAAAGGCAATCGCTGCCGTCTATCGGGCAGAACACTCTGAAGGTAGAACCGAGCTTATTACGCATCTTGGCAGGAATGAAAAGGCGGTTTTTGGCGTCTATGGTGTGTTCTTTATAGCTGCCGAAGCTTTCGGTACGCTTTTGCGCCGCCGATGTTTCGGTAGTTTTTTCTTTAACATTTTCGTCAGCCACTTTATTCATTCCTCCTTTCTGCTCCAAAGTGTGGGTTTTTACTCCCCAAATATGGGTTTTTTAAACATTTCTCACCTATTGACTGTAATTATAAAGCATACTCACCCATTTTGCAATAACTAAAGCAAAAAAAACTTTGTTAAATTTAAATGAATTTTCGACATGATTTTTGGGCATAAAAGAACGGTATTCAGCATAATAGCCGAATACCGTATCGTAAATTATCGTATTTTGACCTTAAAAAGGCCGTTTTTAGACGGGTCTTACCGGAATATTTTTCTCCTTGAGATATTTTTTCAGCGTTTCTATCGGGATTTCATTAAAGTGGAAAAGCGACGCCGCCAAAACAGCGTCCGCCTTACCTACCGTAAAAGCATCATAAAAATGTTTCAGCTCACCCGCTCCGCCCGATGCGATAACGGGAATACCGACGCTTTCGGAGACAGCTCTTGTAAGCTCAAGGTCGTAGCCCTTTTTTTGGCCGTCGCAGTCCATACTCGTCAAGAGTATTTCGCCTGCGCCGCGCTTTTCCGCCTCAGTCGCCCAAAGGACCGCGTCAATTCCCGTGGGGATTCGTCCGCCGTTTAAATAGACCTCCCATTTTCCGTTGTCGGTACGCTTTGCATCAATGGCGCAGACAACGCATTGACTTCCGAATTTGTATGCAGCGTCATTTATAAGGTCGGGATTTCTGACAGCCGCTGAATTCACCGAAATTTTATCGGCACCGGCTCTTAGCAGCTCCTTAAAGTCATCGGTAGAGCGGATTCCGCCGCCCACCGTAAACGGAATGAATATAGAATTTGCTACTCGTGAGACTATATCGAGCATTGTGCCTCTGCCGTCATTGGTAGCGGTTATATCGAGAAGCACAAGCTCGTCTGCGCCCTTTTTATCATATTCCACGGCGCATTGCACGGGATCGCCGGCGTCGCGTAAATTTACAAAGCTGACACCCTTGACAACCCTGCCGTTTTTAACGTCAAGACACGGAATAATTCTTTTAGCGTACAAGTGCGTCACCTCCGAGCTTCGCAAAATTCTCAAGTATTTTAAGTCCTACTCTGCCGCTCTTTTCGGGGTGAAACTGCGTAGCATAGAGGTTTATTTCGGGGACAGCCACGGAAGAATCGAACGAAATTCCGTATTCCGTTTTCGTAGCGACGTCCGAGCGATTTTCGGTGTCGAGATAATAGGAATGAACAAAATAGACAAACGAGCCGTCTGCAATGCCGTCATATATGGGGCAAGGCTTTTTGATGTCTGCGGAATTCCACCCGATGTGCGGAATTTTAAGCCCAATATCCGACGGAAAACGCTTCACCTTTCCTTTTAATATGCCGAGTCCCAAAACGCCGGGGCTTTCCTCGGAGGAGTCAAAAAGAAGCTGCAGCCCGAGACAAATTCCCAAAAACGGCTTGCTTCCGAGCGCCGCCTTTTTAACGGCCTCACAAAGTCCGCTTTCGGTCATACAATTCATGGCATCGCCGAACGAGCCGACACCCGGCAAAATGCAAGCACTTGCATTTTCAATTTCGGACGCTTTGCTCGTAACAAGGCTCTCGGCTCCGATGAAATCAAGAGCTTTTTTTACGCTTTGTAAATTCCCGGCGCCGTAATCTATTATTGCTATCATATAATACTTCTCCCCGAAGAAAAAATATGAAATATTGTACCATTATTCTTTTCTGTTTGCAACCGTCGGAGACGCAGCATTTATAACATTTATAAAGCCCATCGGAAAATAAAAATCGGCAAGTATCAAAAGATACTCACCGATTTTGGTGGGAGAGAGTGGATTCGAACCACTGAAGTCAGTGACGACAGATTTACAGTCTGTTCCCTTTGGCCGCTCGGGAACTCTCCCATATTAAATTATGATGCGTAAAATGGAGCTGGTGGACGGACTTGAACCCCCGACCTGCTGATTACAAATCAGCTGCTCTACCAACTGAGCTACACCAGCGTTTCGAACGCTTGAATATATTATCATAAAAGGTCGGTTTCGTCAACACAAATTTTAAAAATTTTTAAAAAACTTTGTAAAACCCGTTTCTCGGTGAATCGGTAATTAAGAGCACTCGGAGAAAACGGGCTTAAAACCCCCTGCAAATATGACTGCCTGCCGACACAATACATACTCTTGCTTTTTACCGCGCAATACTGTATAATTTATTCCAAAAATAATGATAAATGACACATTAATTACTCGCTGCAAATGCAGCTGTTTCCGGTAAGGCGTGTTGTATTGAGCAGTAATGATACAAGCCTTATCTTATAGGAGTTTTTATATGAAGGACAAAGCACAAAAAAATATTAAGATGCATTCGGTTCAGTTCAACTTCATAATGAACGCCATACTGACCGTTTCTTCATTTATTTTTCCGCTGATAACGTTCCCGTATATTTCGCGTACTCTTTTGGTAGACGGTATCGGAAAGGTGAATTTCGCAACGTCGGTAATTTCATACTTTACCATGTTCGCTTCGCTCGGTATACCGACATACGGTATCCGCGCGTGCGCAAGAGTTCGCGACGACCGCGAAAAGCTCACAAAAACCGCACAGGAACTTATAATAATAAACCTTATCACCTCGGCAATAACATACGCTGTATTTTTTATACTGCTCTTTACCGTTGACAGGTTCTATCAGGACAAAACACTGCTCACCGTAACCAGCGTTTCGATTATACTCAACACCTTGGGCGTTACATGGCTTTATTCGGCTCTTGAGCAATATTCGTATATCACGGTAAGGAACATTGCCTGCAAGCTTGTCTCCGTAATATTGATGTTCATATTCGTCCACAACACATCTGATTATGTGATTTACGGTGTAATTGCGGTCTTGGCATCGGGCGGCTCGAACCTTTTGAACTTTATCAATCTGAAAAAATATATTTCTCTGCGACCCGTAGGGCATTATGATTTTAAGCAGCATTTGCAGCCGATATTCATTTTCTTTGCGACATCGATTGCTATAAGCATTTACACAAACCTTGACACGGTTATGCTCGGATTTATGACCAACGACACACAGGTAGGCTTATACAGTGCCTCCGTTAAGGTTAAAACCGTTTTGCTCGCTGTGGTCTCTTCACTCGGAAATGTTCTTTTACCGAGGCTGTCGGTATATATACACGACAACGATTACAGTAAATTCAGAGAGGCGCTGTCAAGAGTTCTGAACTTCCTGCTTTTGATAACTATACCTTTGACGTTATTCTTTACGCTCTACGTTAAAGACTCCATTATATTGCTTTCCGGCGAAGCCTTCTTAGACGCCTCTCTTTCAATGAGACTTTTGATGCCCACGGTATTTTTCTGCGCCCTCAGCGGAATGACCGGCAATCAGATGCTGGTACCGCTCGGCAGAGAAAAGGCTGTAATGCTGTCGGTAAGCATAGGTGCTGTTTTTGATTTTGTTTTAAATTTCTTCGTAATTCCGAAAATGGGAGCTGCCGGTGCGGCACTCTCGACACTTCTTACGGAATTTTTGGTTTTGGTGGTACAGACATTCTTTTTAAAGGACCATCTCGGCAAAGTCATACGCGGAGTAAAGGCATTGCCCATTCTTTTAAGTGCTGCCGTATCCACGGGTGCCGGAATCGTGATACAGCACTATATGGGTGTTTCAAACTCATTTTTACGGCTTGTCATCGGTGCGGTTTCGTTCTTTGGAATTTATTTTGTTCTGCTTCTGATTTTAAAGGAAAAGTTCCTTACGGAAAACCTTACGCTTGCACTTGAAAAGCTGAAATCGTTGCTGTCTTCGAGAAAGCAGCAACCGAAGGATTAGTTATTTTACAGTTTTACAAACCGTGAAATAAGCATTAAGCAAATTGAAGAATCCGAATTGTACAAACCCCCGATAGAGGTCTTTTACTCCTATCGGGGGTTTATGTTGTAATTTTGCCGGAAAGCCTTTGTTCCGCATATCTTCACAAAAGTTCAAACAGGTCTTTGCGGCATTTGATTTTTCCGCTTTTTTTAAGCTTGCCTATAACGGCGGACAGTCCCGAACGGTCAACCTCGAGATAATCCGCAAGCTGCTGACGGTCATAGGTAATATGAAAGCTGCTTTTCCCCTGCTCCTTAGCCATCTGCATTAAATATGTCATCAGTTTTTCCTCCGTGGAGCGTTTACTTGTCACCTCAAGTCTTTTCATAAGGACAAGATTTTTCACCGATGACGTTCGCAGCAAATTCAGAATAAAACAGTTATATATATCCGTATTTTTGAGAGGAATATCCGGCAGACTGAGGAGCATGACAACGGTTTCGTCAAGGGCAACGACATCTACCGGAATACTTTTTATTCCGGCACATACAAACGCTTCACCGAACACCTCCGAAGGCTCCAACACAGCGACTATGCTGCGATTGCCGTAGTAATCCGTCCGCTCTATTTGCGCGTTACCGTGAAGTACAACACCTATATGCTCAGGTTTTTCGCCCTCGGAGAAAATAACGTCGCCTTTAGAGTATTTAACAACCTTAGAGTTCAAAATCTCGGTTAGGCACTTTATGTCGTCTATATCAAGTCCCGTAAACATACGACACTTTTTGAGTATTTCAAAATAATTCTCCATTTTGCCTCCGTTTGTTGAAAATTCAACATACAATTCGGTTTTATTATATTATAATGTCCTCACAAGTCAAGAAAAATAAATTTCGGAGGATATACCATGATAAGAAAAATCATTAAAATAGATGAAGAAAAGTGCAACGGCTGCGGCGCCTGTGCCGCCGCCTGCCACGAGGGTGCAATAGATATGGTAAACGGCAAAGCCAGGCTCATGCGCGAGGATTACTGCGACGGCCTCGGCGACTGCCTTCCCGCCTGCCCCACCGGAGCTATAACATTTGAAGAAAGAGAAGCTCCCGAATACAACGAAGAAGCCGTTAAAAAGGCAAAAATGCACAAAGCGGCGGCTATGCTTCACGGCGGATGCCCCGGTTCACGTTCAAGGGCAATTGAGCGCAAAAACGAAGTCCCAAAAAGCACGAACACGGTTTCGGAAAGCCGTTTGAGGCAATGGCCCGTTCAGATAAAGCTCGTTCCGGTAACCGCTCCGTACTTTGAGAATGCGGATTTACTCATATCAGCCGACTGTGCTGCTTACGCATACGGAAATTTCCACGCAGATTTCATAAAGAATCGTATAACTCTTATAGGCTGCCCGAAGCTTGACGACACGGATTATTCGGAAAAACTGACGGAAATCATAGCGCTCAACAACATCAAAAGCGTTACCGTTGTGAGAATGGAGGTTCCCTGCTGCGGAGGTATTGAAAACGCCGCAAAACAGGCTGTAAAGAGAAGCGGAAAATTTATACCGTGGCACGTGGTGACGATATCGACCGACGGAAACATTTTGGATTAAAAAGCAAAATGAACAAAGAAAAAAAGAGCTGTAAATTTTGCTGACTACGCATAAGGAAGTTTTTTGAAATGTAGATGGAGTAACACTTTTCGGGGTGTTACTCCGTTTGCTTTTATGCAGATATTTGTTTGTATTCACTAGAATTTTCTTTAACTGCCTGCATAAGCTTTTTAAGTTCTGCCTCGTCCGGTTTTTGAAATAGACCAATAGCGGTAAAGGTAATATCAACCTTTACGGAATTGTGAGCGTGTTTCTTTTCGGGATTATGAATCTCTATTCGTTTTATCAGCTTGTTTACAATCGTGGGCGTAAGCTCTTTAATCTCTGTGAATTCCATTAAGCCTTGATACAAGGTTTTCATATCCACCGTCTTTTTCTCAGCGTCACGAAGTTCTTTCTCGCAATCGGATATAAGCAATTCCAATTCCTTTTGCTCCTTTTCGTATGCAACAGCCATTTTGGAATACCTGTCATCAGGTAGCTTGCCGATTACATTGTCTTCATAGATACGAGTGAAAAGCTTGTCCAGATCTGCAATACGTTTTTTACTGTTTTCGAGAGTTTGCGTTAATTCGTGAACTCTCTTTTTGTGTAATGAGGATTGTTTGTTCTGCTGAATTATACGGAATACCGAACCATAGCAACGAACGAAATCCGCCAAAGCCGATATTTCATCAAGCACAATCTGTTGCAAAACCACATCACGGATATAATGGATTGTGCAGGAACCTCTGCCGTCTTTATAGTTGGCACAGCGGTAAAATTCCTGATTTCGTTTCAAAGATTTTGCCGCACAAAAATGAAGCTTGGAGCCGCAATCAGCACAGAACAGCAATCCCGCAAATAAGCTCTGTCTGCCTGTTGCCGTATTTCTTCGCTTGTTTTTTCGCAGTTCCTGAACTCTCAGCCATATCTGCTCATCAATGATTGCTTCTTGAGTGTTGAAGATAATCTGGTACTCCTCTTTTGGCTTATGAACTTTTTTATGCACCTTGTAGCTGACGGTACTGGACTTTCCGTTTACAGTACATCCTGTGTATTGCTGATTTTCAAGAATATTTCTTATCGTTGTGCAGTCCCATCCGTACACATTAGCCGGAGTTGGATTACTGTGCTTTCTGCCTATCGAATCATAATATGCAGACGGTACAAGCACTTTCTCTTTTTCAAGCTGTTTAGCTATCTGCAATGGTCCTTTGCCTGCTAAACATAAATTAAAAATCTTACGAACAACTTCTGCTGCAGGCTCATCAATATACCATTGTTCTTTGTTTCCTTCAATCTTTTTGTAACCAAAGGGAACTGTTGCGGATACTCTTTTTCCTTGTGAAGCCTTGAGTTCGTTGACTGCACGAATTTTCTTGCTTGTCTGCGCTGCATACCATTCGTTGAAAATACTGTAAAACGGAAGCATTTCCATACCCTCTCCGGTGGTGCTGTTTACATTTTCCTGAATGGCGATAAAGGTAACGCCTAATGACGGATAAACAACCTGTGTCAATCTGCCCATTTCCACTTGCTCACGACCGAAACGGGAAACATCTTTTACGATGATTGCTCCGACTTCGCCATTCTCTACCATTCGCTGCATACGCTGAAAATCCGGACGATTAAAGGTGGTCCCACTTACGCCGTCATCCACAAAGAATTGCGGATGTAAATATCCGTGTTTCTTAGCATAATCCAAAAGAATTTCCTTTTGATTGGTTATGCTGTTGGATTCCATATCCTTTTTATCATCGTCAACAGATAAGCGGCAATAGAGTGCTGTTATTTTCTCTTTTTCCTGCCCGTTATTATTGTTTTTAGTTGTCATAATTAAATGCTCCTTTCCGACAACCGGGCATTGCAAGATAATGCAAGTATATACTGCAACGCCATTGTTGTCGAATGTGTAATTTTGCTTATATGAGATTTTCCTGCTTTAATAGTTCGATAAACTGATGCAGAACACTTTCCGTTCCTTTATCATCAAAGCGGGAGCTTACTTCAAAATATCTGCCGCCGATTTTATGGATAGTAGGTTTGTTGGCTTCATATTGAAACGGAAATATATCACTATGTTCTAATCCAATAAATTTGTCATTCATCATCGTTCCTCCCTTGCGTTGCGTTCTCGTTTTCTCTGCCAGTTCTCCAATAGTTTTATGATTGTTTTCTGCATATCTTTGTTGGAATAATTCTTTGGGAAATACTTTCGTATATCCTCCGTCATAAATTTGACTTGTTCCTTTTGGTTTGGCTTTTCCTCACTTAACACAGCAAATACCGTGTCAACAGACAATCTTCCTTGGTTGCTGAATTTTCGCAAACGCTGAGCCTGTGAGAGTGACGGAGTAGCGTCGGTATATTCAATTTCATCAATCAAGACTCGTTGTTCTCTTTCGGGTAAATATGAAATTTCAACAGCAGGAGTAAACGCTATCCTCTGTTCGTCCACCATTTTTAGCAGTTCGGGGATGAGGTAAGTAAGACGGATATATCGGTAAACTTGGTCACGGCTTTCGCCTAATTGCTGACCGATTGTAGTTGCAGTATCCGACTTTGTCGCAACTTGCGACGAAGTTAAATCCGTCCTTTTTCCTTGTGCCTTCATCGCCGCAGCTTTCATCTTGTAAGCAAAAGCTTTTTCACTGGGTAGCAGATTTTCTCTTTGTAAATTTGCGTCCACCATTGTGATAACCGCTTCTTCTTTTGTGAGTTCCTTTACTATTGCGGGAATGGTATCAACGCCCAACTCCCTACAAGCTGCCACTCGTCTGTGTCCGCTGATGATTTCATATTTGCCCCTTAAAAGCGGGCGGACAATTACCGGCACCAACATACCTGTTGTACGAATACTCTCCACAAGTTCCGCTTGTTCCTCGCCGGTTCTTTCCTTGAACGGATGATTTTCGAAGGGGATAAGGGCGTCTATTTTTATCTTTTCAATTCTTTCTGTCATTGTAAGTACCTCTCTTTAGCTCAAAATCTCTACGGCTTTCAGATAAATGCCTTTGGTATTTTTCTCGTATATGAGCTTTAATTTTGTTCCGTTATCTATGTCATAAAATCCAAGATATTTCTGCCACCAGAACACCGGAGTGATGATTTTATTTCCGTTTACCAGCCGGAAGAATAGGCGGAGCATTCCTGAACCGGCTTCTGCTCGCATTATCAATGTGGCGATATATTCACCTTCTTTGTCTATAAATCTGTAATCTCCCGTGTAAATTCTTTCCTCACACATTTCTGCACAGCTATATACTTTATTTGCTATCATAATGTTTCCTTTCTCTTAATCAGTAATTTCTTTTCCGGCTGGTAGAGAGAATATATATTTATTTATATAGTTATAGGGGAAGGGTTTCTGTGTTGTTTTTTCCGAAATTAACTTCCAACCTATAGTCACACTTTTTCTGTATGAAAAAGGTGCTAATTTTTCTGATTTTTCCCTCTGTAAGCCGTTTGATTTTTGAATAAGTGTAATTCCTTGCCTCATCCTGTGTCGTTAAAATCGTTGCCGTTGGGTGCGTTTTTGACACCTCTTTTGGAATGATATTTTGGACAACTGACAACAACCGCTCGAAAGCTTTGTTTGCATTGGTTTAAGCATTTACGGCATAGATTGTTGTAAGTTCTTCTGTCGGTGATGGGACTTAGGAAGAACGCCCATTCTTGTTTTGCTTTCTTTGATAATCTCGACATTATAAAAACTCCTTTCACTTGGTAGGCAACGAAAACGGTCAAAAATTAACCCCTGCCAAATATTTTTTTATTACCCCTTCACTTGTTAGAAGCGGGAACGCTTTTTTGGGGGTTGAAAAATTTATATTTTTTAATATTTGCCTCTCTACTCATTTGGACAAAGGGTGCCAAAATGCACACCCAAAATAACCACAAACTAAAAAAATTCCTCTCACTTGTTTGAACTGTGAGAGGAAATAGTCAGGGTGTTTTTCTAAAAACTTTCAATTTTTTGCGTGAAATAAAAAAAGATCCCCGAAAAAATCTCTCGGAAATCTAAATCGAAATTCTATTATGTTCAATCTTAGCGAGCAGACCGTTTGTATATCCAAACGGTAATTTTATTCTTTAGGGACACCCTAAGACCTGAAAGAGAATCACATATTCTCATTTTCAAAAAATAATATTTTCCTTCAAGGATATTTCAAAATCAGTTCGTTATAATGCATTAAAAAACACAAAAAGGTCCTTTCCCGAACAAGCAGGAAAGGCCCTAACACTGTACGAAACAAAATCGAGCAACAAAAAAGCACCGCAGAAACAGATACACAAAAGGGTACAATTATCCCTTCGTATATCCGGTTTCGTACGGCGCTTGGTAGCTTAGTTTCTTAAAAACTATCTCCGCTTGCTCGATTAGAAATCGTAAATATTCATTTGATATTACAAGTCTACATCATTTAATTCTGAATTTCAATAGCTATTTTCAAATTCGTAGTGAGGTGTCGCCATTTGACGACACCTCAGCGTGTTGAAGCATATCATTTAAATATAAGAGAGCAAGGTTCATCCATAAAGTCATTACTTTTATATTGACAAAAGTAATGACTTTGTGGTATTATACACTAATATAAATAGTTTAAAGGAGGCGTAGCGATTGTCTCAAAAAAAGCCTGTATTGCCTGATTATGAATCGGTTACGCCGTTCTTGAAAGGGCAAGCGTCAAAAATTTTCAAAGAAGTAGCTGATAACGATAAAGTTTTAATTGTGCAAAAACAAAATAAACCACAGAATGTTGTTATTTCCTATAAGCGTTATTTAGAATTAAAAAAGACTGGAGCGGATATATAATGAAATTAAATGAACTTTTCAAAAACACGTCTTATGATGATACATTGTTTTCTTCCGAAGCAATCACAACCATTGAAAAAGGGATATTTACTAAAAATATAAAAGGGAAAGAAGTTCCTTATTTCAAATGCCTTGTTCGAGAAAAAGATATTAAATTAACACCGGAAGAAGCGATTCGTCAATTATATATTTGGAAATTAGTACACGATTATGGTTATCCAACCAGTCGTATTCAGCTTGAAACACCTATACATTTTGGACGTGAAGTTAAGCGTGCAGATATTACAATTATGGACAAAGACCGTCCTATGGTTCCGTATATAATTGTTGAACTTAAAAAGCCTAAATTAACTGACGGAAAAGAACAACTCAAATCATACTGCAATGCAACAGGTGCACCTATTGGCGTTTGGACAAACGGTGAGCAGGTTTCCTGCTATAACCGCAAAGATCCAAACTTCTTTGAAATGATTAGTGATATTCCGCAAGCTAATCAAAAATTATCAGAGATTTTAAGTGAGAAATACACTTATGACGATTTACGCAGCAGAGATAAAATCAGTAAAGAGAAACGTTCTCTTAGAAATCTTATAAAAGAAATGGAAGATGAAGTGCTTGCAAGTGCCGGCGTAGATTCTTTCGAGGAAATATTCAAGCTCATTTTTGCAAAATTGTATGACGAGCTGATTTGCGCCAACGATAAAACGGCATATTTAAAATTCCGTAATAGTGGTGATACTGACTTTGAATTGAAAGAAAAAATCCAAGGCCTGTTTGACGATGCAAAAAAGAAGTGGGAAGGTGTGTTTGCTGAAGAAAGTAAAATACTACTCTCTCCTTCTCACCTTGCAGTTTGTGTATCAACTTTACAAGATATTAAGCTTTTTAATAACAACTTGGATGTTGTTGATGATGCCTTTGAATATTTGATGAGCAAAGCGCAAAAAGGTGAAAAAGGGCAATATTTTACACCTCGTTATGTCATTGATATGTGCGTAAAAATGATGAATCCAACAATCAATGATAAAATTATTGACACTGCTTGCGGTAGCTCCGGCTTTACTGTTCACAGCATTTTTAAGGTATGGAAAGAAATTCGTCTTTCTAAAGGTCTTGAACCTGGCGAAGATTTCACCGCTTCAGAAAGAACAAATGACGAAAGAGACTTTGTACGTGATAATGTATTTGCGATTGATTTTGACGAAAAAACTGTGCGTGTAGCTCGCACCCTTAATCTTATTGCTGGTGATGGGCAGACTAATGTTTTACATTTAAATACACTCGATTACTCTCGCTGGAATGAGGTAACAAAGCAAGAAGACTGGAACGATACATATAATGAAGGTTTTAAAAAGTTGAAAAAGCTGCAGCCAAAGGGCAGCAGTGATTTTAGCAAGTTCAATTTTGACCTTGTAATGGCAAACCCACCATTCGCAGGAGATATCAAAGAGCAAACTATTCTTTCCCATTACGAACTTGCAAAGAACGATAAAGGCAAATGGCAGAAAAAAGTTGGCAGAGATATTCTGTTTATTGAACGCAACCTAAACTTCTTGAAGCCGGGCGGAAGAATGGCTGTTGTTCTCCCACAAGGTCGTTTTAACAATTCCAGTGATAAGTATATTCGTGAATTTATCGCTGAACGTTGCCGTATTCTTGCTGTCGTAGGTTTGCACGGGAATGTTTTTAAACCCCATACTGGAACTAAAACCTCGGTTTTGTTTGTGCAGAAATGGGATGATGAGCTATGCCCTAAAAAAGAAGATTATCCTATTTTCTTTGCAACAATGCAAAAGCCAAGCAAGGATAATTCTGGTGAAAAAATCTATGTAAAAAATGAAAACGGCGAAATTCTACTCGATCACCATAATCACTTTATTGTTGACCACGACTTATACAATCACGATGGAATGACAGAAGACGGTATCGCAGAAGCCTTTATAGAATTTGCGAAAAAAGAAGGTTTAAGTTTTTTTCAATGAGCCCATCTGTTAAACCTTTTAATGAAGCCAAGTACAAGGCTTTGATGGATGGGCTGGAATGCAGTGAAATTCGTTTTAATGAAATTCACAATTGGAATCCAATCTTTAGGATTGATGCAGAGTTTTACAACAAGAGAGCTATCACTATTGATACACAGATTAGAAAAATGTCACATCTTTGTTTAAATAAAGAAGATGTTGTAAGTGGCCCCTTTGGTTCAACATTAAAGAGTGCATCTTATTTGTCTGAGGGACCTGTTCCATTTATTAGAATTGAAAATATAAAAGGTGGATTTTATGTTAATACATTAAACATTATGTATATTTCTGAAAAAGACAATAATCGTATTAAAAATTCCGCATTAAGGGTGGACGATATAGTATTGTCAAAAGTAGGAAATAGCATTGGATATTTTGCACGTATAGATAAGCGAATACCCTATTGTAATATTAGTGAAAACAATATTGGTATTAAGTTAGAAAAGTATCAAGAAAGTTTCAAGCATTATTTAGTTGCTTATCTTAACTGCTCACTTGCTCAAAAGTTAGTAGCTCGAAGAACAAGTGGCAATGCTCAACCTAAACTTAATGTTGGAGATATGTGTTTAATTCCGATTCCCACCTTTTCAGATGCTTTTTATAAAGTAATAAGTAATCTCATAATCAATAGTGAGAATTTAATTGCAGCATCTCAAGAAAAATACCGTTACGCCGAAAAGATGCTGGTTTCCACTATTGATATGGTAGATCGAAGTTCAACTAAAATCATAACGTCGCTCAAATCTCTTTCGGAAAGTTTTTTGACAAGTGGTCGTTTGGACGCAGAATACTACCAACCCATATACGATGACTATAAGGCGGCTTTGAAAACGGAAGATACCGTATATACCCTGTGTAATCTATATGATAAAAATTTTGTTCCTAAAGACGACGTTGAATATGCTTACATCGAACTTGCAAACGTGGGCAATTCTGGTGACATAAATGATGTTGATAGTGTGCTTGGGAAAAATCTTCCATCAAGAGCTCGTAGAAAGGTAAAATCAGGTCAGGTTATTATTGCATCTGTTGAAGGCTCCTTACAAAGTTGTGCGCTAATTACAGATGAATATAGTGGTGCATTGTGCTCTACAGGGTTTTATGTGGTTGACTCTGATTATATCAATCCGGAATCACTTCTTGTTTTGTTTAAATCTAAACCGATTCAAGCGTTATTAAAGCAACGCTGCTCGGGCACAATTTTGACTGCTATTACAAAAGACGAGTTTTTGAGTATGCCTTTGCCGAAAATCGAGCAATCCGTACAAAAACAGATTGCCACGAAAGTGCAAGAATCCTTTGCCCTGCGTCATCAATCTGAACAACTTCTTGAAAATGCAAAACGAGCAGTTGAGATTGCTATTGAGCTGGGAGAAGAAAAAGCTATGAAATGGTTGAAAGGTAAAAATGCGGAGGTATAACTATGTCAGAGATACAAACATATAAGAATTGGAAGGCTGTTACTGAAGCTGATTTCGTGTCACTTTTTATCAAGACTTGGTTTGCCTATATTTCTACATTACGAGTAATGTTTCCTGAAGCACAAAACACTCGAGGAGACGGCAAATATTTGTATGCCTACAATAAGTTCTACCTCCAAGAAGGCAGAAAGAAGTTTATAGTAGACGATACAATAATGGGACATATTGAAGCTTTGTATCGTGAAGGCAGAAAGATGATTATGGAGAACTATCCGGAATATTATTTTTGGGATTTTTACAGAGCGAACGAAGACTTCGAGTATACTTATCGTGATGTTCCGCCTGACAAATCAGAGTGTTTGATTGTCGGTATGAAGATGAACCGAAATCGCGGTACAAAATGGAGTTTCGTCATTACTGGGTTCGTACGATTGTTCGGTAAACATTACGGCGTAGAATATAATGAAAATGTACAATTTGCTTGTAATATTTCAGATGTTTTATCTCAATCAACCGATTACATAAGCAAGCACCCAAAGACAAGCGAACAAGACTATTTGTCTTGGATTCTAAGGGAAATTAACAGCGAAGTAAGTCATAGTATAATTCAGGCATTCAAAGAACATTATGAACATACGACATATGCTTCAAGACAATTAACCAAAATTCAGAGTTTGGAAAAACGAGCACTCTCAATTATATGGTCTATATTTACGCTTAATGCAAAGGATGATAGCAATAAAACGTACGATGAAATGATTCGGTCACGCAATTCATACGAAGTTATAAGGCAAAACCCTTTGAATTATTTTGAATATCATATGGAAGTTGATTTACAGCCTAATCGAGTTTTGACAGCCAGCGAAGAATCGTGGTATAAAAAGCTATACGAAACAAGAAATCAAAATAGCGTAATTTGGTTTTTAAGTTTTGTCTATCGTTTAAGGAATGCACTTTTTCACGAAATTATCGACCCATTAAACGAAGAATGGCAATTGATTTTCAAAAATGCATATCTTGTGCTAAAGGAAATTGTAGATTTGAATATCTCAGAAATAGGAAAAACCGCTATTGCTGAAAACAGTGTCGTTTAGCTATAAGAGTTAAGTTAAAACCATTTAGTGTACAGCAAGGTCTTAGGGTGCACCCCCTAACGAGGTATTTGGTAACCGTGGTTATCCAAATACACTGCTCGCTAAGATTAAGCAGAAAACTTCGGCTCATACAAAACAAGGCACAACCAACGGATTCTTTTGTTCCGAAGGCTGTGCCTTTTCGTTATATTATGTATAAATTACTTTGACTTTTTTCTTCTTGGCTTGCAGAATTTTGAGCAGAATATCATCAATACAGTCCGTATATTTGCCAGCTGAGATAAGCGTGTTTTTCTCTGAAATAAGGCTTTCGATTATTAGTTTTCGTTCTTCCGGTGTGAGATAAATATGATACTTTCTCATACAAATATCACTTCCGTGTTAACGATTTCACTTGCTCGATTTCGGATGTTATTCATCTTCTGAACCCATAACATCATATCTTTGGCTTTCAGACTTTCTGTAACATTTTCTTTTTCGGCAAGTGATTTCACAAGCTGCTGAAATATTTTTTCGGCTCGTATATCTACCTCTGTAATGTGCTTGTTAAGTATGCCTTTTGTTAAATAGTTGTAGTAAATTATGCGGTGATTTTCTTTCAGATGTCTTAGATATCGCTGTCCCCACACACCAATTTCAAATGGTTCTTCCTTTGGTAGTACAAATGTCGGCAGACTGTAATCACCGCTTGCTTTATAAGTTCCGCCAAGATTTTCATAAATAGATTTCATTGAAAATCCTCCTTTGTTTTTGTGTAATTACATTTTACAAAAGATTTTTCAATAAAACCAATGTGCCGATTGCAGAAAAATAGGCACCAACCAATTTGGTCAGTGCCTATTTTCGCCCTTGCAATGCCGATTTTACTGTGTTTTTAGAATACTTCCTTATAAACACTCAGCATTTTACAGCTCATTTTTTTATCAAGAATTCTCTTTAATGTATTTGCCGTATTTAATTCTGTTAACTACAAAGCCTACACCGAGAATCAGCAGAAGCGGAATCAATAGTATAATAAGAGCCAATATACCGCAAACGACAATCGGAACGCCTTTTTTGCTCTTTTTGACGTTGCATTCGGGCTTTTTCTCTTTTTGAGGCTTCTTCCCCTGCTCGCCCTCTTTATAGAACGGTCTTATAGGAAGTATGGCGTCATATGACGGTATGCCCGAATTATGTAAAAGCGGTTCCGCAAAATCGGTAAACGAATCAGCAACCTTTATAAGCTTGCGCGGCTTTATATGAAGTGCGGCAAAAATCGAATCTACAATGTGAAGAAGCCCTATGGTTATTTTATATTCGTTATCGTCAACACTGTAAAGGTCTTCTCCGCCGTACAAATTAACTACAAGGTCACAGATAAAGTCAACAACGCTTTTATCGGCAATATCGGCATAATCCTCGGGCTTCAGCCCTGTTTCGGCACGGGTCAGCTTTGCGACTTTACCTATTGTAAGAGCATTAAGCTTTTTGGCAAACGGTTTTATAAGCCAGCCGATTTTATAAATGAGTTTTTTCTTTATGCTCATTGCCGTCGCCATATCGGCAAGCGTCGGAATATCCGTTCCGGCGGCTTTTATCATATCCCTTACCATACCGATAAGCTGATATTTGAGATACTCCTGAAGGGTTTTGCCCTCCAAATCGAAGTCCACCGTTTCGGTTATGAGGTCGGTGGTGGTTGAAACCATTTTTACATCCGGGTCCAAAACAATGGTGCGTATCGGTGCGGGATAACCTACGGTTGCGGCAGTTGCTATATCGTAAAGCGTATTTCCGCGGTCGCTCGTTATCACGTCTATATCGTGTACGTGAGTATGACCCGTAAGAATAAACTGTATGCCTAAGTCGGCAAGCTCGTTTCTGCGCGTCTCGTAGTCACCGAGCATATCGTTTTTGCCTATCAGCTCATAAATCGGAGACGGGGCTATAAGCGGATGGTGAGTCATGGCCAAAATAAACTGGTCGTTTTTGCGTGCATCCTCCGCCTGAGCCTTTATCCACTCGAAGCACTCATCCGAAAAGCCGCTTTTTCCCGAGAGATTGCGGTCGTCATTAAGTGCAAAAAGCCTGTAACCGTCGGCAAGCTGCACTACATACGACATACTGTCTCGATGAACAGCAATCGCTTCATCGGGGCCGAACTCTTTATACATATCATAGAGCTGCTCACGCTTTGCGGCAGGGATTTTCACCTTTTCATTGCCTACAAAGCTGTCTGTCAAGCCGTCATCCTGATAGTCGTGGGTTGCCGTAAGAACATAAACGCGTTTTCCGCTCTTTTTTAAATCGCGGAGCATTTCGATAAATTCCTCGTGTGCCTCAATTTCACCGTTGTTGGTGGTATCGCCCGAAAGCAAAACGATATCGGTTCGTTTATCTTCTTTTATCTGCTTAAAGGCAGCTCTTAAAAGCTCCTCGCTGTATTTTAAAAGCTTTTGGCTTTTGGCGTTTGCCGCATCGTAAGCCTTACCCTTAGTGCCGGTCTTTTTTGAATAGTAATGCGTGTCCGTTATCACGGTCACGGTAAGAGGTGTTTTTGCCAAATTTACCGACCCCCTTTTATTACTTTATCGCTTTTGTCTTAACTTCGTCTGCAAGGCGGTCGCAAAGAGACGAAAGCTCCATGGAGCCTATATCGCCCTCGCCGCGATGGCGAACGGAAACAGTACCGTTTTCAACTTCTTTGTCGCCGACAACGAGCATATACGGCGTCTTTTGAAGCTGCGCCTCACGTATTTTATATCCGATTTTTTCGGAGCGATCGTCAACCTTTACGCGGATACCGTATTTTTTAAGCTCTGCCTCGATTTCATGCGCTCTGTCTGCATGGCGGTCGGCAATCGGAAGAACGACGGCCTGTACGGGTGACAGCCAAAGCGGGAACGCGCCTGCAAAATGCTCTATAAGAACGCCTATAAATCTCTCTACCGAGCCGAAAACAACGCGGTGAATCATAACGGGGCAGTGCTTTTCGCCGTCGGCACCCGTGTATTCAAGATTAAATCTCTCGGGAAGCTGGAAGTCAAGCTGAATAGTACCGCACTGCCAGGTTCTGCCGAGCGAATCTTCAATGTGGAAGTCAAGCTTCGGACCGTAGAACGCACCGTCGCCCTCATTTACGGTATATTCCTTACCGATGCTTTCAATTGCGTCGGAAAGCGATTTTGTGGCTTTGTCCCATTCCTCTTTTGTGCCCATATGGTCCTCGGGCATGGTTGAAAGCTCTATGGTATACGGCAGCTTAAAGAGATTATAAACCTCGTCAAAGAGCTGTGATATTCTTACAACCTCGTCGCGTATCTGGTCGGGAGCGAGGAGTATATGAGCATCGTCCTGAGTGAAGCAACGCACGCGGAAAAGTCCGTGAAGCGCGCCTGAAAGCTCGTGGCGATGTACTCTGCCGAGTTCACCGTAGCGAAGAGGCAATTCCTTGTATGAATGAGGCTCAAGCTCATAAACAAGTATGCTACCGGGGCAGTTCATCGGCTTTATGGCGAAATCCTCACCGTCGATAACGGTTGTATACATATTATCCTTGTAGTGATCCCAGTGACCCGAAGTCTCCCAAAGCGAACGCTTCATTATCTGAGGAGTGGATATCTCAAGATAACCCCATCTCTCGTGAACCTCGTGCCAATAATCAATGAGAGTATTGCGGAGAATCATACCGTTGGGAAGGAAGAACGGCATTCCGGGAGCCTCGTCGCGAAGTGCAAAAAGCCCAAGCTCCTTACCGAGTTTTCTGTGGTCGCGCTTTTTAGCCTCTTCAATTCTTTCGAGATATTCCGTAAGCTCGGACTGCTTTGTGAAAGATATACCGTATATACGCTGAAGCATTTTATTTTTCTCATCGCCGCGCCAATATGCACCTGCTATGGACGTGAGTTTAAACGCTTTTACCCGGCCTGTGTCGGGAATATGCGGCCCAGCGCAAAGCTCGGTAAATTCCGCCTGCTTATAAAATGAAATCTTCTCGCCTTTGCCGGCATGCTCCTTAATAAGCTCAACCTTATACGGCTCGTCCTTTTCCTCCATAAGCTTTAAAGCCTCGTCTGCGGAGAGGTCGAACTTCTCAAGCGGAATATTTTCCTTTACGATTTTCTTCATTTCAGCCTCGATTTTTTCGAGGATTTCGGGAGTGAAAGAAAAATCCACGTCAAAGTCATAGTAAAATCCGTTTGCTATTGACGGTCCTATTGCAAGCTTGGCACTCGGATAAAGACGTTTAACAGCCTGCGCGAGTATATGCGAAGTTGTATGCCAAAATGCCTTTTTGCCGTCCTCATCGTCAAAGGTAAGTATTTCTACATGACAATCCTTTGTTACCGGAGTGCGAAGGTCGCAAGTCTCGCCGTCAATCTTTGCAAGGCAGGCGGCTTTGTAAAGCCCCATGCCGATAGACTTTGCTATATCCATTACGGTCGTGCCGCTTTGAAACTCCTTTACAACATCATCCTTCAATGTAACTTTTACCATAAAAACTACCTCCATTATAATTAAAAAGCACTTCATCCCAGTACTCTGGGATGAAGTGCTATGCATTCCACGGTTCCACCCGAATTGACGATAAAAATCGCCCGCTCAACTGCTTTTAACGCAAGCTTACGTCACGCCTTAATCATCTGTTTTCGACGCGCGCTCGGGAGCGGTATCGGGCAGCTCTGCACGCTCTTCTTTCAGCCAACGAAAGAGCTCTCTTATGTGCAAACGACTTGCCGTCATTCTCCGTCAACGGTTTAACCTTTTTACTTTGGCTCTATATTATACTCATTTTTCCGATATGTCAAGAGATGATTTTAATTAAAAATTCTATTACAAAAACAGCGACGCAGGAGGACAGCGCAACCGTGAGCAAGCCCTTCTCAAAAAACGCAAGCAGCAGCGCCACTATGAGCCCTGCCACAGCCGACCACACGCTCCCCGTGGAAGAAAATACCGCGGGAAATGTCATCGCCGCCAAGACTGCATACGGAATGTAATAAAGAAACGATCTTATAAATCTGTTTTCGATTTTTTTGCGAAAAATCACAAGCGGCAGCATTCTTATAAGATATGTGACAAGCGCCATAACCGCTATATATATAAATATGTTCTCAGCCGTTTTCATTTGCTTCGTCCTCCTTTACGGGTTTTAAGAGGGCACCGACAGTCGCGGAAAGAACGGCACAAATGATTATTACAAATCCCGAAGAGACTTTACAAAGACCCGGCACGTATTTGAAACATATACTCAACGCCGCCGACAATAATACCACAACAGCCACAGTCTTATTATGCTTTGCGGGCGGAATAAATATAGCTATAAACATACCGTAAATCGCAATGCCGAGAGCGGAGCGCACGGACAGCGGAAGCACGGTGCTCGCCGCAGCACCTATAAGAGTGCCGAGAGTCCACCCTACTATCGGCAAAAGGGCAAGCCCATACATATATTTTTTGCCGACCTCCCCTTTTTGACCCGAGGCTACGGCAAATATTTCATCGGTATTGCTGAACGCTATTAAAAATCGGTCAAGCAAATTTACGCTCTTGTGAAGCTTTTGCGACAGAGAAACCGACATCAGCGCATAGCGTATGTTTATGACAAGCTGTGTTAGTGCCATTTCAAGATAAGCACCGCCGGCGAGAATTAAATCAAGCCCTGCAAACTGACCTGCCGAGGTCAAATTTGTCATAGAGATAAGCACCGCCGTAAAAACGGGCAAGCCGCCCTCGACAGCCATCATACCAAATGTAAACGAAACCGAAAGATAGCCGAGTGCTATCGGCAAACCGTCCTTCAGGCCTTTTTTAAAACTGTTTTGAAATTCCGTCATTTTTTCTTCCTGCGTTTTCTTCCCTACGATATAAAAAGCACACCTCGGTGAAGCCCCGAACGGTGTGCTTTTAACAGCATTGAATATTATAATCACAAAGTCGATTTATGTCAATATTATTCGGTTTTATTCTTTAATCGAAGTGCTCTTGTGGCGTTGATAACCGCTACAACCATAACTCCGACATCGGCGAATATGGCGACTCCCATATTTGCAATGCCTACTGCGCTGAGCACAAGGCAAACGGCTTTTACAAGAAGGGCAAACGCAATGTTTTCTCTTACTATTTTCAGCGTGTGAACCGAGATTTTTTTCGCAAGAGATATTTTTGCCGGATCGTCGTCCATAAGCACTATATCGGCCGCCTCTATTGCCGCGTCCGAGCCGAGCGCGCCCATCGCTATGCCTATGTCGGCTCTTGAGAGCACGGGAGCGTCGTTTATTCCGTCGCCGACAAACGCCAGCTTTTCTTTGGGCTCTTTTTTGTCAAGGAGCTTTTCAACCTCCGATACCTTATCGGCAGGGAGAAGTTCAGAGTGAACCTCGTCTATGCCTATTTCCGCGGCTACCCTGTCGGCAGCGGCCTTGGAGTCGCCCGTGAGCATTACCGTCTTTTTGACACCGTGCTTTTTGAGTTCGCTGAGAGCAAGCTTTGTATTGGGCTTTACAACATCTGATATTACAATACAGCCGGCATATTTTCCGTCCTCGGAAACATACACAACCGTACCCTCGTTATGCTCGGTTGAGGCAGCGATATTCTCTTCCTTCATCAGCTTTAAATTTCCGGCGAGGACCTTTTTACCGTCAACTGCAGCCGAAACACCGTGGCCTGCAATCTCTTTTATATCTGTAACACCGTTTTCGTCAATATCCTTGCCGTAATATTTTTTAAGACTAAGGCTTATTGGGTGACTCGAAGCACTCTCGGAATACGCCGCCAAGCGTACAATGGAATCCTTTGTGTATCCGTTTTCGGGATATACTCCGGTTACCTCAAAGACTCCCTTTGTAAGAGTTCCGGTTTTATCAAACACAACATATTTCGTATCTGAAAGCCCCTCAAGATAATTGGAGCCTTTTACAAGTATACCGTTCGCCGAAGCACAGCCTATACCCGCAAAAAACGAGAGCGGAACCGATATTACAAGAGCGCACGGACAGCTGATGACAAGGAAGGTAAGCGCTCTGAATATCCAATCGCTCCACATGGCCGTGTGACCGGCAATAATCCTTATAACCGGAGGTAAAATTGCGAGTGCAAGTGCCGAAAAGCAAACCGCCGGAGTATAATATCTTGCAAATTTTGTTATGAAATTCTCGGAGCGCGACTTTTTCATACTTGAATTTTCAACAAGGTCAAGTATTTTTGATACGGTTGAATCGCCGAACTCCTTAGTGGTTTTTACCTTGATGACGCCGGTCATATTGATGCAGCCGCTTATAACCTCATCGCCCGTTTTGACATTTCGCGGCAGGCTCTCGCCGGTTAAAGCACTTGTATTGAGCGATGTGTCACCGTTTGTAACAACGCCGTCTATCGGGATTTTCTCGCCGGGATTTACGATTATTTCGGTACCGACCGCCACTTCGTCGGGATCGACCTTTTCGAGTTTTCCGTCAACCTCGACATTTGCATAGTCGGGTCTTATATCCATTAAGGCGGAAATATTGCGTCTGCTCTTGCCGACAGCTATGCTTTGGAAAAGCTCACCTATCTGATAAAAGAGCATAACGGCAACGCCCTCTTTATAATCGCCGAGTGCTATGGCACCGACGGTAGCAACCGCCATAAGGAAATTCTCATCAAAAACCTGACCCTTAAAAATGCCTTTAACGGCCTTTTTGAGAATGTCGTAGCCGATTATAAAATACGGTATCAGGTTTAAAACAAGCCAAATGTATTTATTGAGAGTTATAAATTTGCCGAGGACGGAAAGACATACTATCAGCACAGCCGAAGCAATTATCCGCCACAGAACGTTTTTCTGTTTTTTACTCATAAATATCTCCCTCACTTATTTATTTGCCGAAAGCGGCATCTCATAACATCAGATATATATTTCGCAGTCATCCTCTACTCTTTTGCAATTTTTGAGGACTTTTTTCATAACGGCTGCCTCATCGGCACCGTCGTCAAATTCTACTTTCATTTTTTGTGTCATAAAAGATACAACGGCTTCACGAACGCCGTCGGTCTTTTGAGCGGCTTCCTCCATTTTTGCGGCACAGTTTGCACAATCGACTTCTATATTGTATGTTTTTTTCATAATAACAACCCTTTCTTCGGCTGCTCTCTTTCGGAACAGTTGAGCAACCATTCATTTGTTGTCTATATTATAGTTGAACATATGCTCAATTGTCAATATGTTTTTTAAAAATTTTAAATTTTTTTATTTTGGTGGAGCATCATTTCTAAAGCGAAAATTCGCACGGATAAAAGTCTATCTGTCTGTACGATTTCACATAGAAAATGAAAAAAGCCCCGAATAATGTTTTCGCATATTCGGGACCCTATAAATTATTCAATTGTGACGGAATATTATATCGACAATATAATCGCCGATTTTATGTCATGTATATTTAAGAAGCCTTAATCGCCCAAGTGCTGATGGCGGATATGCTCATCCGCTATTTCGATAACGGTTGTAATGTGCTCATCGTCAAAGCTGTAAAACACATGCTTGCCGTCTCGGCGAGCCTTAACTATGTTGTTCGCCTTTAAGAGCGCAAGCTGATGAGACACGGCTGACTTAGTCATACCGAGTGCTGCGGCAAGGTCACAAACGCACACCTCGCGCTTATCAAGTGCCATAACTATTTTGGCTCTCGTGGGATCACCGAGGACTTTAAACAGGTTTGAAACACCGTTTATCTCCTCCTCAGAAAACATATTGTTTTTTATATCGTCAACAACCTCTTGCATAACGGCATTACAGTCGCACTTATTATCAGCCATTATTTTTCACCTCATAAACATACGGTATCGTACTGTTAAGAATATTATATATCTTAAAAACAAATATTTCAAATAAAATGTGTATACACAAAGGAACGCCAAACAGTATTGCAAAAAAAGGACTCAGCCTACGCTAAGTCCTTTTTGGTGACCCGGACGAGATTTGAACTCGTGTTACCGCCGTGAAAGGGCGGTGTCTTGACCGCTTGACCACCGGGCCGTTATGGTAGCGGCAGTGGGACTTGAACCTACGACCTTCCGGGTATGAACCGGACGCTCTAGCCAACTAAGCTATGCCGCCATATATGCCGCTTTTTCAGCGGCTTTGATATTATAATATAAAGTGTGCCGGTTGTCAATAGTTTATTTATGACAAAATAAAAATTACATTGCAATGCGGCATGCCGTTTTTCAAAAGCCGCATTGCAACAAAAAAGTCAAACAATTACTTCTCCATGAGCGTTACCATTACCGCCTTTTGAGCGTGGAGACGGTTTTCGGCCTCATCAAATATCTCATCCGCGTGAGACTCGAACACATCTGCGGTTATCTCTTCACCGCGGTGAGCAGGCAAGCAATGCTGAACCATACAGCCGCTGTTTGCAACCGCAAGCAGTTCCTTATTGACCTGATATTTGCCGCCGAATATTTTTTTGCGTTCTTCGGCTTCACCCTCCTGCCCCATTGATGCCCAAACGTCGGTAAAGATGACGTCGGCACCGCTTGCAGCCTCCATAGGCTCTGTAAACATCGAAAATCCCGCATAATTATTTGCAAAGTCAAGCACGCGGCTGTCGGGTCTGTACCCCTCGGGGCAAGCCACCGATACCTGCATACCTGTTTTAAGTCCGCCGACTATAAGAGAATTTGCCATATTGTTGCCGTCACCTATGTAGCACATTTTAAGGCCGTCAAGGTGCCCCTTGTGCTCACGTACCGTCATAAGGTCGGCAAGCACCTGGCACGGATGGCAAAAATCGGTAAGGCCGTTAATTATCGGGATAGAGCCGTACTTCGCGAGTGCCTCAACCTCGGACTGCTCAAAGGTTCTTATCATAATGCCGTCGATATAGCGAGAGAGAACTCTTGCGGTATCCTGTATAGGCTCGCCGCGTCCTATCTGGAGGTCGCGGTTTGAAAGAAAGAGTGCCTGACCGCCGAGCTGATACATACCGGTTTCAAAAGAAACCCTTGTTCTTGTTGAGGATTTTTGGAAAATCATACCGAGGGTCTGACCCTTGAGCCTTTGATGCGCTATGCCGTGCTTGTTTTCATATTTAAGCTGATCGGCAAGATTTAAAAGGTCAGATATTTCACCAGGAGTTGTCGATAAAAGACTTAACAAATGCTTCATTTTAATTCACAGAGCCTTTCCGGCTACAAATATAGTCACGTTGCCCCTGCCGTAGCCGTGCAAGGCGTGAAAAACCGCATAGGAGTTTATTCAGAAAGGGTCTTTTCGAGAATCTCAAGTCCCCTGTCTATTTCGTCATATGTTATGGTGAGCGGAGGAAGCATACGAAGCGACTGCTTGGCGGTTAAAATAAGAAGCCCGTTTTCAACACAGCGCGCCGCCACATCCGCCGCCTTTTGATTTTTAAGGTCTATACCTATCATAAGACCCATACCGCGCACTTCGGAAACATCCTTAAACGAAGAAACCTTGTTTCTTATGTATTCGCCCTTTTCACGGACGTCCTTTAAAAATTCTTCGTCAAGGCGATTTAATATCTCAACCGCGCCCGATAAAACCACGGGATTTCCGCCGAAGGTGGTACCGTGAGTGCCGGGAGTCAAAACGCTGCCGAACTGCTCTTTTGCAAGGCACACTCCTATCGGCAGTCCGCCGCCGAGGCCCTTTGCGGATGTCAAAACGTCCGGCTTTACGCCGATATTTTCCCAAGCATAGAGCTTACCTGTTCTGCCGACGCCTGTCTGCACTTCGTCGAATATGAGAACAATATCGTTTTCATCGCAAAGCTCTCTTATGTATTCTATATAATCGCGCGGAGTTATTACGACTCCGCCCTCGCCCTGTATAACCTCAAGTATTACCGCGCAAACCGTTCCGTCGAGAAGCTCGGAAAACGCTTTTTTGTCGCCTGCCTCGGCATATTTAAAGCCGCCCATAAAAGGCATAAAATACTTGTGGTAGTGCTCCTGCCCCGTTGCGGTTATTGTAGCCATGGTTCTGCCGTGGAAAGAATTCACAAGCGATATTATTGTATTTCGGTTTTCACCGTAGCGGTCAAAGCTGTATTTTCTCGCAAGCTTTATGGCGCACTCATTTGCCTCCGCTCCGGAATTGCAAAAAAGCACCTTATCAAATCCGCTCTTTTCGCACAGAAGCTTTGCCGCCTTGGCAACAGGCTCGTTATAATAGAGATTTGATGTATGCTGAATTTTATCTATCTGCCCGATAACAGCCTTTTTCCAGCCATCATCGTTTACGCCGAAAATATTAACGCCTATACCCGAAGTAAAATCAATTACCACTCTGCCGTCGGATGCCGTAAGAGACGCATTTTTGCCGCCAGTCAAGGCTATCGGAAAATGACCGTAAGTCGGCATTAAATATTTGTCGGCAGTATTTTTAATTTCGTTAAAATCCATTTTATCAGTCCTTAATAAACTAATCTTATTATATATACAAAGTCCGAAAAATGCAATTGCCGTTTAACGCAAGCTGTTGTCGGCGATACTGTATGTTATATACTTGCTGTCTGCACAAAACAAAGTATTACGGAAATAGGCACAAATCTTGATTTCGTGAAATTTTTTTCGTTAGGCAAGGCGTGTAAAACGATGCTGTATGTATTTACCGCGAATCGCACAAAACGAAGTTTAGCAGAAAAAAGCGCAAAATCTTGATTTTTCAGTATTTTTTTCGTCAGACAAGGCGTGTGCGGCGAAACTGTATGTATATACTGCGAGCTGCACAGAACGAAGTATAACGGAAAAAAGACACGAAATCACCCGTGAAACATTGTGCCGAAGCCCTCATCCGTGAACAACTCCATAAGAATAGAATGCGGTATACGTCCGTCGATTATGTTGGTCTGAAGAACTCCGCGGCGGACGGCCTCTACGCAGCAGTCGATTTTCGGTATCATACCGCCGGAGATAACACCCTGAGACTTGAGCGACGGTATTTCGGAAACCTGAACGTCGTGAATCAAAGTGGAATCATCGTCTTTATCCATTAAAAGTCCGCTGATGTCGGTCATAAGCAAAAGCTTTTCCGCGTGGAGACTTGCGGCTATTGCCGCCGCGGCGGTATCGGCGTTAATATTGAACACCTCGCCGTTCTCGCCCGTTGCAACGGAGGAAATAACGGGGATATATTTATTTTCAAGAGTGTAATCTATAACGTCGGTATCGATTTCGGTTATCTCGCCTACAAATCCGACGTCCGATTTTGTGTATTTTACGGCTTTCATCATTTCGCCGTCGATACCGCAAAGGCCTATCGCCTTGCCGCCGTGCTTTGAAATGAGCTGTACCAAATGCTTATTCACCTTGCCTGCCAAAACCATTTGAACAATATCTATTGTCTCTTCGTCGGTATAGCGCAGTCCGTCTACAAAGCGGCTCTGCTTTCCGACACGTTTGAGCATATCGGATATTTCCGGTCCGCCGCCGTGAACAAGCACAATATTTACTCCGACGGAACGAAGAAGAACTATGTCGGTCATTACGGCATCCTGAAGCTCTTCGTTTACCATGGCATTGCCGCCGTACTTTATGACGACCGTTTTATTTTGATATTTCTGAATATACGGTAAAGCCTGAACAAGAACCTCGGAACGGTCCGAATTTGTTATATTTGATATTTCCATATTTCTCCTCCGATAAATGTCTGTGAATGCTGCGTTTATGCGTTTTACGCTCAGGTGCGGTAATCGCCGTTTATCTTGACGTAATCGTATGTCAAATCACAGCCGTAAGCCGCGGCAGAGAAGCTGCCTGATTTTAAATCGACAAGGATATACACCTCATCACAGACTAAGACTTTTTTCGCAAGTTCTTCGGAAAACGGAATTCCAGAGCCATCCTTGCACACTTCTATTTCTCCGCCTGCCGAGCTGAATTTCACATCAACCTTATGAACGTCAATATCGGCTCCGCTGTAACCGAGAGCGCAGAGAATTCTGCCCCAGTTTGCATCCGCTCCGAACATAGCCGCCTTAACAAGCGACGAGCATATAACCGACTTTGCACATATTTTTGCCGTCTTTTGGTCATCGGCACCGGAAACAATACATTCAACAAGCTTTGTTGCACCCTCGCCGTCTTTCGCCATAAGCTTTACAAGCTTTTCGCAAATTGCCGCAAGCGCACAAGTAAAGGCTTTATAATCTGCGTTTTCGGAGGTTATTTTCTCGTTTCCGCAAAGTCCCGACGCCAAAACAGCCACGGTATCGTTGGTGGATGTGTCGCCGTCTACGGAGAGCATATTAAAGCTGTCTTTAACCACCTCGAGAAGTGATTTTTTAAGCATTTCCGCAGAAATGTCGGCATCCGTTGTAATAAAAGCAAGCATCGTTGCCATATTCGGGTGAATCATACCGCTGCCCTTGGAAATGGCACCTATACGGCATTTTTTGCCGCCGAGAGAAAACTCACAGGCAAATTCTTTTTTTACGGTGTCCGTTGTCATTATCGCATTTGCCGCAGAATCAGAGCCGTCCTTATTAAGGCCCGAAACAAGCTTCGCCATACCGTTTTTGATGGGCTCAAGGTCTATTGGCTGACCTATAACTCCGGTGGAGGCTACCACAATATCGCTTTTTGAAATGCCGAGTGCGTCCGCGGTTATTTTGCACATTTCCTCCGCTTTTTCAACTCCGTCGGCATTGCAGGTATTGGCTATGCCGCTGTTGCAGACAATTGCGCGCGCCTTGCCGTCGCTTATATTTTCACGTGTGACGGTTATCGGTGCTCCGCACACAAGATTTTGCGTATAAACAGCCGCCGCGTCACAGTCCTTTTCACAGTAAATAAGTGCGAGATCCTTTTTCTCCTTATTTTTACGGATACCGCAATGGATTCCGTTTGCGGTAAATCCTTTCGGTGCGGCGACACCGCCGCCGATAAAACTTAATTCCATTATAATTTACCTTTCATTTATAATCTTACAGGTCAAGTCCGTATTCGGGAGGTAAACCCATAACAATATTCATACATTCCAAAGCCGCTCCCGACGCACCCTTGCCGAGATTGTCGTAAAGAGCCATAAGAAGAAGTCTGTCGTCATTTCCGGCTACGGTGACATCCATACTGTCAAGCTCAGCTTTAGAATTTGCCGCGACAAAGCCGCCGTTATCAAAAGCCTCTTTATATTTAACTATGTCCGAAGCGTATTTTGAGCGGTAAACCGCTTTAATGTCCTCTGCGGTTTTTCCGTCTTTGAGATCCGTTTTAAACACCGGAACCGTGACGAGCATACCGCTGAAATAATCACAGACATACGGACAAAATATCGGTGTAACTGACAGGCCCGAAATTTTTCGCATTTCTTTGAGGTGCTTATGCTCCTGATTTAAAGCGTATTCACGGGGAGCAAAAAGCTCCGGTGCTTTCTCGTCGCTTTCATACATAGCGATACCTTTTTTGCCGGCTCCGCTGTAACCCGAAACGGCGTGACAGATAAATCCGTGGTCCGGAGAAACAATACCCTCGTCCAAAAGAGGCTTTACAAGCGCTATAAATCCGCTTGCATAACAGCCCGGCGACGCTATACGCTTTGAAGAAGCCACGGTTTTAAATCCGTCTTTAAATATTTCGGGAAAACCGTAAGCCCACCCCTCGCTTGTACGGTGAGCGGTTGATGTATCTATAATAACCGTGTCGTCATTTGTAACAAGCTCTGCCGCCTCGATTGCCGCAGCGTCCGGAAGGCAGAGAAAAGCTATATCGGCACTGTTGAGAGCTTCCTTTCTTGATTTTATGTCCTTGCGAAGCTCATCGGGAAGAGTTAAAAGCTCAATATCATCTCTTTTTTTCAGACGGTCGAATATTTTAAGACCCGTAGTTCCCTGACTGCCGTCTATAAATACTTTTTTCATATTATTCACCATAGCCTTTCAGGCACCAAACAGTTTATTAAAAATCACCGTATATTCTTTGAAGCCTTAACGTGGCGCAACCGGTGATTTTCGCCGTCTCAAAATTATGCCGCAGACAAATTTTGATGGCAATATAATTTAAGAAGTGTAACTTTTCACACTATTTGTCTTGTTCTTTCAATATTTTTTCTATTCTCTTTGCCTCTTTCAGCACGTTCTGCGGTGCGGGTCCGCCGAGCGAAGTCCTGCCGTTTACGCACTTGTCGAGATTTATGGCGTCATAAACGCCGTCGTCAAACAAATCGCATATCTTTTTGTATTCTTCAAGAGGCAACGTTTCAAGCGTAAGTCCTTTTTTAATGCAGAGAGCCACTATTTCGCCTGTGGCCTTATATGCGTCACGGAACGGCAATCCCTTGCCGACGAGATAATCGGCGCAGTCGGTAGCGTTGATAAATCCGCCTGCCGCGGCTTTACGCATATTATCGGGAAGAGCCGTCATTGTGTCAAGCATGGGGATAAATGTGGTAAGGCAGATTTTAACGGTGTCAAAGGCGTCAAATATAGCTTCCTTATCCTCCTGCATATCCTTATTATAAGCGAGCGGCAATCCCTTCATCATTGTCAGAAGTGTCATAAGGTCGCCGAAAACTCGACCGGTTTTGCCGCGGATAAGCTCGGTTATGTCGGGGTTTTTCTTTTGCGGCATTATTGACGAGCCTGTTGAAAAAGCATCGTCAAGCTCAACGAATTTGAACTCCCACGAGCCCCAGAGGATTATCTCCTCAGAAAAGCGCGAGAGATGAACCATAAGTATTGACAAAGCGGACGCAAGCTCCATACAAAAGTCCCTGTCAGATACGCCGTCAAGCGAATTGAGCATAGGTCCCGTAAAGCCGAGTGCCTCGGCTGTCATTTCGCGGTCGGTATTATATGTTGTACCGGCAAGTGCACATGAGCCGAGCGGGCAGTAATTCATTCTTCTCTGCGCGTCGGCAATACGTTCGCGATCACGCAGAAGCATTTCGGCATACGCCAAAAGATGATGGCCGAATGTTATGGGCTGAGCGCGCTGCATATGAGTGTAACCCGGCATAACGGCGTCTGCATACTTTTCAGCCTTTTTGCACAGAACACCTATAAGCTCCGTGACAAGCGAATAAACGCTGTTGCACTCGCGGCGCAAATACAGCCTTACGTCAAGAGCTACCTGGTCGTTTCTGCTGCGCGCGGTATGAAGTCTTTTGCCGGCCGCGCCTACGCGCTTTGTGAGCTCACCCTCAACAAAGGTATGTATATCCTCTGCATTCGGGTCTATCTCCAACGTACCGTTTTCGATTTCCGCCTTAATGGCTTTTAATCCGTCAACAATTTTTGAAAGGTCGTCCGCCGATATGATATTTTGCGCGCAAAGCATAGCGGCGTGTGCAATACTGCCGTCTATATCTTCCTTATACATTCTGCTGTCAAACGCTATTGACGAATTAAAATCGTTGGTTTTGGGGTCTAAAGCCTTTTGAAATCTGCCCTGCCAAAGCTGCATTTTTTTACTCCTATCAAATACCACACAGCGACAAGAGACAGAAACATCTCTTGTCGCACGCGGTAGTGCTAAGCACTGTTGTTTATTTTTTCAAGCGGTTTACAATGATTATTTGTTATCTCTCTTTGCGTCAAGTAAAGCTTTTACCTTTGTGGGGAGTCCGAAGAGATTGATAAATCCGGTAGCGTCGGTCTGATCGTATGCGCCGCCGTCATCGCCGAACGAAGCAACATTTTCATCATAAAGAGTATACACAGAGGTGACACCTGCGTTTATGACGTTGCCCTTATAGAGCTTAAGCTTAACGTCGCCGGTTACGGTCTGCTGAGTGTTGTCGACAAAAGCCGCAAGAGCTTCGCGAAGAGGTGAGAACCATTTGCCGTTGTATACGAGCTCGCCGTATTTCTCGGCAACAAGTTTTTTGTAATGAGATGTGTCACGGTCGAGAGTTATCATTTCAAGAAGCTCATGAGCCTTGTAAAGGATTGTTCCGCCGGGAGTCTCATAAACACCGCGTGATTTCATACCTACAAGACGGTTCTCGACTATGTCAAGAAGGCCTATACCGTTTTCTCCGCCGAGCTTATTGAGCTTTTCGACAAGGGAAACAGCGTCAAGCTCTTCGCCGTCAACAGCTGTGGGAACGCCCTTTTCAAAATGGATTGTAACATATGTAGGCTCATCGGGAGCTTTTTCGGGAGAAACTCCGAGCTCAAGGAAGCCGTCTTTATTGTACTGCGGTTCATTTGCCGGATTTTCAAGGTCAAGTCCCTCGTGAGAGAGATGCCATACGTTTTTATCTTTTGAGTAATTTGTTTCACGATTGATTTTAAGCGGAATCTGATGAGCCTCGGCGTAGTCTATTTCTTCATCACGCGATTTTATGTCCCACTCACGCCAGGGAGCTATAATCTCCATCTCGGGAGCGAGTGCTTTAAGAGCAAGCTCGAAACGAACCTGATCGTTGCCCTTGCCGGTGCAGCCGTGGCAAATAGCGTCTGCGCCCTCTTTTTTTGCTATATCGGCAAGACCCTTTGCGATACAGGGACGAGCGTGCGATGTGCCGAGAAGATACTCTTCATACTCGGCACCTGCTTTAAGGCAAGGCCAAATATAGTTTTCGATATAATCCTTTTTAAGGTCGAGTACATAGAGCTTTGAAGCGCCGGTCTTGAGAGCCTTCTCCTCAAGTCCGTCGAGCTCAGTTCCCTGACCTACGTCGCCGGAAACCGCTATAACTTCGCAGTTGTTGTAATTTTCTTTAAGCCACGGAATGATGATTGACGTATCAAGTCCGCCGGAATAAGCGAGTACGACTTTTTTGATGTCTTTCTTGTCCTTTTTCATAAATGTTACCTCCGAGCATCGGCAAAAGCCTTTAATTTTTGATTACGAAGAGATTATACACCAATCACATTTAAAATCAAGTGTTTTTTGCATAAATATTCAAGTTTTGTGTATATTTGTGCGATATAACGACATAAATATACATTACGCACCCTGTTTTATGCAATATTTAACCTGATTCGTGAATTTTTATGCAAAAACTAAAGCCGAGCGAGAATTATCGCCCGGCTCAGCCGTTATTTTTGGTTATTTTTTAAAGCTTTTTTCGCTTTGGACTTTTTGACTCCGCGCGTTATAAGCCCGGCCGTCAGGGCAATTATCACAGCGCCTGCCGAAAAAGCCGCTATCTTAATGTTATGTACATACTGCCCCTCATAATATCTTGCCTTGTTTGAGCTCTTGTAACCGACAAGGTCATTATAATACATCATATAAGTGCTGTAATCGAGAGTGTTTTCGTCTATATCTATAACGCGCGACCCGTGGAGAGGTCCGTTACCGTAAATATAAAATCCGACTCCGCTCGTATGCACCATATCAATGCCATCATACGTGCCGCAAAAGTCATTGTTATGATCGTGCCCGAAGAACGCCGCCTTAATGTCTCCCTGCTGCTTCCAAGCGTCAAATTCGCCGCCGTTCACCTTTGCGGGACACGGCCCCTCGTCAAGATGACCGCTTGCAATATCCGTATTAAGCACATAATACTTACCGTCTTTTTTTACCGCACCGTCCGTGCCCTTGGGAACCTCCTTTAAAAGTTCATATATTTCGGGAACGGGTATATGCTGGAAAAGGAGAGACGGCATAGGTTCTCCGCCGTTTTCAGCTTTCAGGGCATCGCTCGTTTTTTTGTACCAAGCAAGTTGATCCTCGGCGACGTGGGCATATCCGCCGTTTTCTTCATCATATGTACCGGAATCTATAAACCAAAGATTAAAGACGTTCTTTGCGCCGTCCGAGCTTTTTATAGGAAGATTATAGTTGCCGCAGCCGGTCATAGCTTCTCCCTCGGAAGCGAGGCAGCCCGGCATAGAATTATAGACCGCCATTTGGAACTGTTTGGAGACCTTACCCTCGTCATCGTGGTTGCCGTATACTATTGCAAACGGTATGTTCTGTGAGGTAACCGGCTCCATAATCTGCCTGATTGCCTTTTCAACACGCTTTTTGCTTCCGTAAAGCACGGGCGACGGGCCGTGTATATTATCGCCGGTAAATACAACAAGGTCGGGCTTTGCAGCTTCAATCGAAGCATACATAAGATCAAGCGTCTCTTCGCACGGATTTACATCATCCTGCGGATCTGCAAATACGAGTATACGAAATTTACCGTCTTTAAATTTAAGCGTAGTTTCATCCCCTGTTTCGGCAAAGCTCTGAATTGCAAAGCACGGTGAAACCACCGATAAACAAAGAATTACCGATAAAATAATGTTTAATACCTTTTTCATTTTATCCTCCCAATGCGCGTATCCTCTCGAATACATTTCTCCTGCAAAATAAATAATGCCGCCGCAAAAGCTATTGCGACAAAACAGCATATAAAATAATATGCTGTTTTGAACAATAAAATCAGCGAAGGCTTAATGATTTTGTATGATTATTCTAACATCGGGACGGTTTTAATTCAACAGCAATAATCAACAATAAAAACGTGCTTTTTTCGACAATTCGAGCAGCTCATTTTTTAATCGATTTCAAATACTCTTTATCCCTGTCCGAGAGTTCCGCATCAAGAAGCAATTCAGGGCGTTTTTTTAATGTAGTCTCAAGTGCCTTTTCGTGTCGCCACTTGTCAATATTCGCGTGATGCCCCGACAAGAGTATATCGGGAACCTTTTCCCCGTGCCATTCGTACGGTCTTGTATATTGCGGATATTCCAAAAGTCCGTTATAGTGACTTTCAAGCTCCTTAGCTTCGTCATTCGGCAGGACATTTTCGAGCATACGTGAAATACTGTCGGCAAGCACAAGCGCAGGCAGCTCGCCGCCCGTCAGGACATAATCGCCTATTGAAATCTCTTCATCGACTATCTCATCGAGAATTCTTTGGTCCACGCCCTCATAATGACCGCAAAGCAGCACAATCCGGTCTGTAAGGGCAAGCTCCTTTACTCTCTGCTGCGTCAAAGTTTTGCCCTGCGGCGACATATATATAAGGTGCGGTTTTTCTTCGCCGTCACCGTAAAGGCTCTTATAGCAGTCATATATGGGCTGCGGACCCATCAGCATACCCATTCCGCCGCCGTACGGCGCATCATCAACACGGTTATGCTTATCAAGTGTAAAGTCTCTTATATTTACACAGTTTATCTCGACGTAGCCGTTTTTTCGCGCTCTGCCTATAATACTTTCGGACAGCACCGACTCGCACATTTCCGGAAAAAGCGTCATTATGTCTATTCTCATTCTCCGTCCTCCCTTATTGCACACTCATCGGAGAAAAGGCCTTTGAGCGGACGAAGATATACTTTTTTGTTTTCGACATCAAGTTTCACTACCACTGAGGGAATTACGGGAACCAACGTCTCTTTTCCGTTTTTATCTTTGACAGTCCAAGCGTCATTTGCAACGCCTTTCATAACATCGGTAACTGTTCCGTACAATACATCGGTATTATCCGCGTCATACACAGCGCAGCCTATTACATCCTCAACGAACGCTTTGCCGCTGTCAAGATGAACATCCTTTCGGTCAAAATACAACACTCTGCCGCGGTATTTCTCTGCTTCTTCGATTGTAAGAACGCCGTCGAGCTTTAACAGGGCTGCATTTTTATGAGGGCGCACCGAGACAACGCCGACTGCCCCCTTACCGTCGGCATCAAGATACAATGTTTTGATTTTTTTCAAAAAGTCCGCGCCGTCGCACCATACGTCAAAGCGCATTTCGCCTCTGACGCCGTGCATACCGACTACCTTACCGGCCTCAAGAAATTGTTTTAACATATAAATTCACCGATTGCCGCTTTAAAACGGCACTAAATAAAATGAGTACAAGAGGAAGCCCCCCTGTACTCGTTTACTGTCAGTCGATCTCAACCTGAACTCTTGTGCCGTCCTTTGTGGCTCGAGCCTTAACAACGGTTCTGATAGCCTTGGCTATTCTGCCCTGCTTGCCTATAACTCTGCCCATATCGTTTTCGGCAACGTGAAGGTGATACACCGTAACGCCTCTGTCATCAGTCTCATCTACCGTAACGGAAACCGAGTCCGGCTCATCAACGAGTCCTTTAGCGATCTGTTCGAGAAGCTCTTTCAACTAAAAGACCTCCTATTATTTAATGATTCCGCTCTGCTTTAATACAGATTTAGCGGTCTCTGTGGGCTGAGCGCCGTTTTTGAGCCACTGCTCTGCCTTTTCAGCGTCAATCTTAATTTCAGCCGGAGACTTCATAGGATCAAAAGTACCTATTTCTTCGATAAATCTGCCGTCACGCGGAGCTCTTGAATCTGCAACAACTACACGATAGAAAGGAGCTTTTTTAGCGCCTACACGACGAAGTCTGATTTTTACTGCCATTGTTTTTTCCTCCAAATATATAATTATTAAATTTATAAACTACACTTATAAAGTGCGATTAACAAAAGTTACATTCCGTAATTGCCGAAATTTCCCATTTTACTGAAGCGACGACGTGCGGATTTTGAATTAAACTGTTTAAACAGCTTCTGCATATCGCGATACTGCTTCAAAAGCTTGTTGACATCCTCAACCTGCATACCGCAGCCTGCGGCAATTCTGCGCTTACGTGACGGATTTATAATATCGGGGTTGGAACGCTCCTTATATGTCATCGAAAAGATGATTGCCTGAACGCGGTCAAACTGACTCTCGTCTACGTCCATATCCTTTATCTTACTGCCGACGCCGGGGAGCATACCGAGCAAATCCTTCATAGAGCCCATTTTTCTTATCTGCTGAAGCTGAGACAGAAGGTCGTTTAAATCAAACTTGTTTTTTCTGAGTTTCTTTTCAAGCTCGGCGGCCTTCTTTTCGTCAAGAGCCATTTCCGCCTTTTCGATAAGGGAGAGCATATCGCCCATACCGAGAATTCGCGAAGCCATACGGTCGGGGTGAAAATAGTCAAGCTCCGTGAGCTTCTCTCCCATACCGACAAACTTTATAGGCTTACCGGTAACAGCTCTCGCGGAGAGCGCCGCGCCGCCTCTTGTATCACCGTCAAGTTTTGTAAGTACCATACCGTCGATGCCGAGCGCATCGTCAAATGCACTTGCCACCGTGACGGCGTCCTGACCGGTCATAGCGTCCACAACAAGAAGAATCTCGTGGGGATGAACCTCGGCCTTAATGTTTTTAAGCTCGTTCATCAGCGTTTCATCTATATGTAGACGGCCTGCCGTATCTATGAAAACGTAGTCATATCCCTTATCCTTGGCAAGGGAAACTGCATCTTTCGCTATTTTAACCGGGTCGCCCTGACCCTCTTCGAACACGGTGACTCCGGCCTGCTCGCCAACTACCTGCAGCTGCTTTATGGCAGCCGGGCGGTACACGTCGCACGCAACAAGCAGCGGTCTGTGACCCTCGTTTTTAAGCTTCAAGGCTATTTTAGCACAATGAGTTGTTTTACCGGAGCCCTGAAGGCCGCACATCATAATGATTGTGGGTCCGTGTGAAGCGTATGCGAGCTTTGAGCCGGTTCCGCCCATAAGCTCGGTCAATTCCTCATTGACTATTTTGATAACCATTTGAGCCGGTGTAAGACTCTCTAAAACATGCGAGCCTATTGCGCGTTCGGTAACTTTATTTGTAAAATCCTTTGCGACCTTATAGTTAACGTCCGCTTCAAGAAGAGCGAGGCGAACCTCACGCATAGCTTCTTTAACGTCGCTCTCGGTAAGGTTGCCTTTGCTGCGAAGCCTTTTAAAAGCGGCTTCAAGTCTGTCCGATAATCCTTCAAATGCCATAAACTTACCTCTGTAATTACTCTATGATAGACAAAGCAAGAGATTTTATCTTTACCGTAGTATCGTTTATCTCTCGAGAAAGCCCGTGATTTAAATTATAATCGCTGATTTCCTCGGCACAGTTTATAATATCGCCAAGAGTGGTTTTTATGCCATTCCATTTTTTTACGAATCCGAGTCTCGACTCCATCTCGTAGAGCTGCCCCTCGGCACGTTTTATCGCATCGCGCACACCCTGACGGGTTATGCCCTCGTTCTCGGCAATTTCGGCAAGAGAAAGGTCGTCGTTATAATAAAGATTGATAAAATCACGCTGTTTCGCAGTAAGCATATCACCGTAGAAATCAAGCAAAATCGTTATTTCAACATTATTTGCCAAAACTACCACTCCTTAAAGAAAAAGTCCCTGTAAAGCCAGCGACTTTACAAGGACATATTATACTAAATTATATTGTAATTGTCAAGAAAAAGTTTAGTTCTTCTTGGTTGTTCCGCCGCCCCAGTCAATAACGGCATTCTTTGAGGGGTCCCAGTTGGAGTCGGCGGTTGTGGGCGTTGTGGCGGGTTTGGTGGGCTTGGTTACGGGCTCAGAGGGTTTTGTAGCCGGCCGGGTGGGCTCGGTTACAGGCTCCGTGGGCTTCGTTGTATTTTCCGTTGTCGGCTTCGTGGTTTCTTCGGTTGTCGGCTCGGAAACGGACGAAGTCTCTTTTGCCGTAGTCTCGGCATCGGGAACCTTGAGCCCTGCCGCTATACGCAAAATGTATACGGCGTCGCACGAATCAATTTTACCGTCACCGTTTAAATCGGCTCTTTTGATTTCGTCATTTGAGAGGCTCAAAAGTCCGGCATCACATTTCATAACAAGCATGGCATCTGCCGAATCAACTTTACCGTCGCCGTTTACGTCTCCGCGGTTTTTACCGTCGCCGACAGCAAAAGCCATTACCGCCGCGACCGACAGCACAATTACGGCCGCTGACAGAATACTGAATAGTTTTTTCATTTTAGTTCCTTTTATTATCGAGCACTCCAATCAATAACAGCCGCATGGCTCTCATCTGCAGGATCACCTGTTCCTATTTTTACGGTACCGCTTTCGCCTTTAGTGGGAGCATCATTCGGCTTTTGGGGCTCATCCTTGCCGTTCGGCTCGGTCTCGGCAGCCTGCTCGGAGGTCTTGGTTATAAGGTCTTCGTAGAACTCAACCGAACCGTCCTTGCCGGTGGTTACGGGAATAAGCTCTCCGTTTATGTTTGTTACGAATTTTTCGCCCGATTCATCGGTTGTGTATTCAATGGACGTTGTCTCGGAGGGAGCGGCTGTAGTATCGTCCTTTTCCCAGCTTCTCTTTTTTCCGCAGGAAATAAACACCACCGAAATCATAAATATCAAAAGTGCGACAGCAATAATTTTTTTATTCATATTTTTCTCCTTTGCGGCTTTTGCTGAAATTATTTTAGCACAATCGTCATTTCAATGCAACACACCGTAATAATCTTACAAATAATATATGACGAAATCACTTTAATTCGGCTATTGTAACGCCCTCTTCACCCTCGCCGTATACACCCGTTCTGTACGATTTTATGTTCGGATGGTCTTTTAAGTGCTGCTGTATGGCTCTTCTGAGCGTGCCTGTTCCCTTACCGTGAATTATTGTAAGCTCATTAAGACCGGAGCGAAGCACTCCGTCAATGAACATATCAAGGTCGGCTATTGCCTCCTCAACCGATTCACCGCGCAAATCCACGCTTGACTTACCGCTCGGCAAGGACTTTTCCTTTACGGAACGGTAAAGACTCTGCTTCTTCGGCTTTTTCTTCGGAGCCAAAAGACGAAGCTCCGATGCCTTGACCTTCATCTTCATAACGCCTGCTTTTACCTCGGCGTTACCGTTTTTATCAAGCGATACGACCTCGGCCTCGGTGCCGAGCGTTTTAACAAATACATTATCACCCGTCTTTAACGGTCTCGGCAAAACGTAATCGTCGTCATCGCCGTCAAAGTCGTTTTTCTCGTATGTCATATCATCTATGGTGTTGAGATGCTGCTTTAACGCCGCCTTTGCCTTGCGTGCCATCTCTGAAGCGTTTTTCTCATTCGACTGCTCGCGCTTCAGGCGGTCAAGCTCCATCATAAGAGACGCTGCGGCACGCTTTGCGTTTTCAAGTATGCGTTTTGCCTCGTTTTGAGCCATAAGTATTTGCGTTTCGCCCTTTTGCTTTGCAAGTGACAGCTCGTTTTCCGCCTTTTTCTTTATCTCGTCTATCTCGTTTTGCATTTCGGCGGTCTTTTCTTTTTCCTTTTCCATTTCGAGGCGTGTTTTTTGGAGCGTATCAACAACATCCTCAAATCTGGTATTTTCCTCCGAGATAAGCTTTGCCGCCTCATCTATGACCTCTTTTGACAAGCCGAGCTTTTGAGATATCGCAAATGCGTTGGAACGACCGGGTATACCCGTTATCAGCTTATATGTAGGCTTCAAGGTATCGACAGAAAACTCGCAGGATGCATTTTCGACTCTGTTCGTGCGAAGCGCATATTCCTTAAGTTCGGAATAATGGGTTGTCGCCGCTATTTTGGCACCCTTACGGCGGAGATCCTCAAGCACCGCAACAGCCAAAGCTGCGCCCTCTACGGGATCGGTTCCCGCTCCGAGCTCATCGATTAAAACGAGAGAGCTTTCATCAACGTTATTGCTTATATTTACGATCGTCGTCATATGTGCCGAAAAAGTGGAGAGCGACTGCTCAATACTCTGCTCTTCGCCGATGTCGGCAAACACGTTTTTAAATACGGCTATACTGCTGTTTTCGTTTGCCGGTATAAAAAGACCGCACTCCGCCATAAGAGTTAAAAGTCCTATTGTTTTTATAGAGACGGTTTTACCGCCGGTATTGGGGCCTGTTATGACAAGAGAATCATATTTGTCACCGAGCGACACGTCTATGGGCACGGCTTTTTTCGGGTCAAGTAACGGATGGCGAGCTTTTTTAAGCTCGATAACACCGCGCGAATTTATAATCGGCATTGTAGCCTTCATCTTATAGGCAAGCTGAGCCTTTGAGAAAATCAGGTTAAGCTCCGCCGCCGATTCGCAGCTTATTTTTATTGTATCGGCAAAGCTCCCTGCCTCCTCTGACAGTTCCGAAAGAATTCTTTCTATTTCATCGCGTTCACGGCTTTCAAGCACCTTTATACGGTTATTTGCCTCTATTACAGCCGCCGGTTCAATAAACACCGTGGCACCGCTTCCGGATGTATCATGAACCATACCCGAGACCTCGCTTCGGTGCTCGGCCTTTACGGGAACGACAAATCGGCCGTTTCGCTGTGTGATTATGGCGTCCTGCAAGCTTGATTTGTATTTCGGAGAGCGTATCATACCGTCAAGCTTGTCGCGTATTTTGGACTCCTCAAGTCTTTTGTGCCTGCGTATATCTTTAAGCGCAGGTGAAGCATTGTCCGACATTTCGGTATCGGACAAAACAGCATTGTTTATTTTATCCTCAAGATATTTATTTGTGTAGAGCGAATTAAATAGATCGTCTATCGCGGTATCCATACCGGCGCTTTTTGAACGCCACTCGGTTATACCGCGTATCACGCGCAAATCGCAGGAAATATCCAAAAGCTCACGCATGGACAGCGTGCCGCCGGACGACGCACGGCTCAGCTGATTGTTAACATTTATAAGACCTCCGAACGAGGGCGCGCCGAATTTTGCTATGAGTATATGAGCAGCCTCCGTTTCGGAAAGGCGTTTTTGCACCTCAAAAAAATCGCCGCTCGGCTGCAGCGACAACGCCGCAAGCCTTGCCTCCTCGCAGGAGGTCATTTCCGAAAGAGTTAAAAGTATTTTCGGAAGCTCAAGTGAAATGTGGTATTTATTCATAATTAGTCCTTTACAGAATAATAAAAATCAAGTGTTTTAAACGGTCTGTCCGTCTTTGAGGCAAGGTATTTCTCGGTAATGTAGCTGAGGTCCTCGCTCGCTTCCGGCGACAGCTTAAAATTGTATAATATATCTATTTTGGCAAAAACTATATGGCGCATTGCGCTGACAACGCCTATCTCAAGAGGGAAAAGAGCGTTCTCGTCGGCACAGTTATCGCAGTAAAGCAAGCCTCTTTCCATATCAAAATACATTATCGGCGTCTCAAATGCTCCGCACCTTTCGCAGGCGATAAGGTTCGGCATATAGCCGGCAAGAGAAACAAGCCTTAATTCGGTTATTGCCTTTAACAAAAGCGGAGGTCTTTTTCCGTTTGCCAAAAAATACAGCGAATTGAGCACCACGCGCAAAAAGTCCGTCGCATCGTCCTCCTTAGGCGACAGCTCAAAGGCTATATCGCAAAAATACTGTGCAAGCGACAGCTTCTCTATATCGTTTCGCAAACCGAAAAAGCTCTCTATGCTCTCGGCCTCTTCTATTATGTAGCTGTCCTTAGTTTTGTAAAGCGACAGTTTGGAATAGCACAAAAGCCCAGTTGCCGACTGCTTTTTGCTGCTTAACTTTTTGGCACCCCTGACAAATGCGCGTAACACTCCGAGGCTGTCAGTCAGCACCGTTACAAGCTTATCGTTCTCGCCTATATTCTGTTCTTTTAAGATAAGCCCCTTTACATTCACACCCATCGCTTTTGCCCTTTTCGGCTGAACAACCGACGCTGTTTTGCTCTCGGCGGTATATAAGATAGTCCTCGATTTTACCGCTTTTCGCAAACAAATTCCAATAAATCTCGTTATAGATAAAAAACACCGCCCTCGGAAAACTTATATATTTAAATTCTCCGTGTGCGGCGGTATTATGTCTGTCAATCAAGACCAAAATTGTGTATAAGTCCCTCTCTGTTACGCCAGTCCTCTTTAACCTTGACCCAGCATCTGAGATTGACCTTTATGCCGAAGAATTTTTCCATATCTTCACGGGCAAAAGTCGATATTTTTTTCAACATGCTTCCGCCCTTGCCTATAATTATTCCCTTGTGGGACTCGCGCTCGCAGTAAATAGTGGCTTCTATGTCCATAATATCGCTCGTATCACGCTCGCGCATAAGCTCGATGGAAACCGCAACACCGTGAGGTATCTCCTTATCAAGCAGGCGGAGCATTTTTTCGCGTATCATCTCAGCTGCAAGCACTCTTTCGGGCTGATCGGTCAACGTGTCATCCGGGAAAAAGTGCGGGCTGTTTTCGGCGTGCTTTTTAAGCTCCGAGAGCAAATCCTCTATACCCTCGCCCGTTTTTGCGCTGACGGGAACAATCGCTTCAAAATCATACTGCTCCGAAAGAGCGGCAATTTTAGAGATAAGCTCTTCCTTACGGCTTATCATATCTATTTTGTTAAGAGCTGTTATAACAGGCATTTTTGCCGAGCGAAATTTATTTATAAGCTCCTTTTCCGCGGCGTTAAGCTCTTTATCCGTCGCATCGACGACAAACAGGCACTCTTCAACGCCGGATATGCTGTCGTTTACCGCCTCAACCATATATTCGCCGAGCTTGTCCTTAGGTTTAAAAAATCCCGGAGTGTCGGTAAAAACAAGCTGCACATTATCATCGGTAGTCAAAACGCCCATAATTTTTGTACGGGTGGTCTGAGGTTTACCGGATACTATAGCTATTTTACTGCCTATAAGTCGGTTGAGTATCGAAGATTTGCCGACGTTTGCCTTGCCGACTATGGCTGCAAAAGCTGATTTTGATTCGTTCATTTTTTCTCCTTATTCGCTCTGTCTGAAGATTTTTTCTTAATTTGCGGAAAACCTTTAAATATAAAAATAAAAGCGACAACAAGACTTAAAAGGAACAGCACAAAATATAATATGTGCTCCTTAAAATAAACATAAAGTGCCGAAAAGGCCTTTGGCTGCCACATTATCATAATTCCCGTGAGAACGGCAAATATTGCCGATACCAAAACGGCTCCTGCCGCGGTATCCTTTGCCGCCCTGCCGTTATCCGTCCATTCGGTGCTTGCCAAATCGACGGTTCTTTCAACTGCGGTGTTGACAAGCTCAAGAGACACAACAAGTGCGTTTGCAAGAAATATTATCGCAAACTGAGTTCTTGTAATCTCAAAAAAGTCCGCCATCAGCAAAAAAGAATACATATATATCATACAGACAAAATGTATTCTCATATTGCGCTCGTGTTTAAGTGTGTAAAATATTCCGCGGAAAGCATAGCCGAAGCTCCTTATGAGCCCGCGCATCAGATTTTATCCTCACTCTGGTCTATATAATAACTGCCGTTGCGTTTGAGACCGAGCTGTGTTAACACAGTCTCCTCTTTTTCGCGCATATGTACTGCTTCAAGACCGCCGTTCACATGGTCATAACCAAGAAGATGCAAAAGAGAATGGACGGTCAAAAACGCGATTTCCCTCTGAAGAGAGTGTCCGTATTCCTCTGCTTGAGCTACTGCATGCTCGATTGATATAACTATGTCGCCGAGCATTTTTGCACCGGTGTCATGATTTATATCGTAAACGCCGTTTTCACCGAGCGGAAAAGACAAAACATCTGTTGACGCGTCAATATCACGGTGTTTTTTGTTAAGCTCTCTTATCTCGGCGTCGTCCACGAAGGACACGCTGATTTCGGCGGAGCCTTCAAATTGCTCCATTGCGAGTACCGCATTGCAGCAGCGACGGACGAGCATACGCACACCCGTAGGTATTTTTACTGTTTTCTGTTTGTTTGAGATGATTACCTTAATTTTGTCTGTCATTTTCTTTTCTCCTCATTTTTCTCATATGCTTTGATTATATCCTGTACTAATTTATGCCTTACTACGTCCTTTTCGGTGAACGTATTTATTGAAATATCCGGAACATTTCTGAGTATTCTCATAGCGTCGGTAAGCCCCGACCTTTTCCCATCCGGTAAATCTATTTGGGTAACATCGCCGGTTACTACCATTTTAGAGTTGAAGCCGAGACGGGTCAAAAACATTTTCATCTGCTCGCGAGTGGTGTTTTGCGCCTCGTCAAGTATTATAAAACTGTCGTCAAGAGTTCTGCCGCGCATATACGCGAGCGGTGCCACCTCAATAGAACCGCGTTCCTGATAACGGGCGAACGCCTCTGCCCCGAGCATATCGAAAAGCGCGTCATACAGCGGTCTTAAATAAGGGTCAACCTTTTGCTGCAAATCGCCCGGCAAAAATCCGAGCTTTTCGCCTGCCTCAACCGCCGGACGTGTCAAGATAATGCGATTGACCTCCTTTGCGCGAAAGGCAGTAACAGCCATGGCGACGGCAAGATATGTTTTACCCGTGCCGGCAGGACCCGCACCCAAAACTATTGTATTTTTTCGTATTGCCTCGACATACTTTTTCTGACCGAGCGTTTTCGGCTTTACGGGTTTGCCCTTAGATGTTATGCAGACGCAATCGCCCGATAAGGACATAAGCTTGTCCTCTTCGCCGTCCTTAACAAGAGATATAACATATCGCACGTTTTGATCGGAAAGAGCTTCGCCCTTATTTATAAGGGCTAAAAGGCGCTCGATGGCGGTTGTGGCCTTAGCCACATTTTCCGCCTCGCCGCTTATTTTAAGGTCGGAGCCGCGATTTAAAACCGTAACCGAAAATTCACTTTCTATAAGTCTTATATTCTCGTCAAAGCTGCCGAATAAACTTACGGCATTTTCCATACGGTCAATACTGAGGACCTGCTCAAACACTGAAAAACCACCTTAGATAATTTTCTGTCGATATTTAATATATAGTATCACAATTTTTGTGATTAGTCACTAATTTTTTTCAACAAAAATCTCGCTCTCAACGCCTATTTGTTTTTCACATTTGTATGCTCCGCTGAGTCTTGAACCGTTTTTTTGTATATCAGAGGAAATAATCTTACAATTTTTCAATTCGCTCCTGCAAAGGTCCGTGTATTTTTTTGCCGACAAAAGCTCCCGACAGCTTTCATCCTCCAACAAAAAATCTCTGTTGTATTCGGTAGCGCGCACCCTTATTATACCCATGGGCAAGACGGTTTTATCCGTTGACGCGAGAAAACTCACCGCATATTTTTCTCCGTAATCGGGAACACCTCCGAGCGGAATTTTAACATTGAAAAAATACAGCGCATACCTTATTTTTTCACGCGAAGGCGCGCAAAATTCCGAATTTTCAAAATCGGAAGAAATGTTTTTTTCGACTTCCGCATACACGTTGCCTGCCGCATGTACAAGAGATTCGGTTTTGTCTTGATTTGTCTTTACCCCGGATATGAGAAGATTGCCCTTCAGCACGGCAGAGCCTGCCTTTATTTCCTCTTGACCCGAATACAACTGCACCTTTGTCACCACGCCGTCCTCCGACGCAACTATATTACATGGGGTTTCGTTGTCCTCTATCTTCGGTGCCGGCACGCTTTCACGAACCTCCACGGACGCATTAGAGCCGTTCAGATTGACAACCGCAAACGACAAATCACCGTCAAATATTTTTAAAGCCTCGTCTGAAATCTCTTTTGCGTTTATATCTCGACGCTTTGCTCCGGGTTTTACTCCCAATGAAGAAAATACATTGAGAATTTGCTCGTCTGATATGTTTTCGTTTCCGCTGACGGATACAGTCCATATCATAGTCGATAAATACGAAACGGTGATTATCGCCGCGGCAACGCCTATTACAAGTCCCACTCTCTTTCGCTGCTTAAATGTAAAAAAAGGCAAACCCGTTTTTTTGATTATTCTTGTTTTTACCCCGGAACGCCTTACCGCCTCCCTGATATTTTTATAGTCTCGAAGCATAGTTTTTGCATACAGCTTGTCTTTTACTCGTTTTACATCCCACAATCTTACGTGATAAACGGAGCACAGATTTATAAAGCGTTCTGGAAAACCACCCTCCGCGCAAAATTCAACATATCCGAAAATAAATCTCAAAAAACGTATTATCGACATAAAATCCACCTCAGCCCGTAAATTCAATCGAAATTATACTGCCCTTTATCACCGTCTGTTCGTCGGAATAAGAACACAGCGTAAGGTCGCTGCCGCAAAAGGTAATGGTCAGAGAGCCTGCATTAAGCGAAATCCTGTCATTGTCATATTCCGTTATTCCGAAGCAGCCGTCAACGACCGCCTCCTTATTGCCCTCCGTCTCAATATGCGGCACGGACGGGCTCAAAATTTTAGGCATATCAAGCGCGCCGACAATTTTTTGCTCAGACGCTTTTTTTCGCTGCTTTCTTCTTGCGGTCAAAACCGATCCCTCCGAAAAGTCATTTTAAGCTCATATATAAATATGCCGCCTCATATATTTAAATTACGGAAAAGGGTGAAAAGAATGGATAAAAAGCAATGCCGAAAATATATAGTTCCGGTTATATTGACTGCTTTGGTGTGCCTGTTTTTGTTTACAAGGCCGGAGATATGCTCCGAGGGCGTCAGAAGCGGAATACTTTTGGCGGCGGAAACAGTAGTGCCGTCCCTGTTTCCGTTTATGACGGTGGCCTCCTTTCTTCTGCGCTCGGGTCTCGGAGAAGCCGCTGGAAAACCGTTTGATAAGGTGTGCGAAAAGCTGTTCAGGCTTCCGGGCGTTTTGGCTCCGGTTATTATTATGTCGCAGATAGGCGGATTTCCCATAGGCGCAAAAATGACATATGAATTGCTCAAGAAAAATGCGATAACCGAAAACGAGGCGCAAAGAGCTTGTCTTTTTTGCATAAACGCGGGCCCCGCCTTTGTGATAGGGACGGTTGGCTCGGAGATGCTCGGAAGCGTCAAAGCCGGCGTACTGTTATACATATCCACTGTTTCGGCATCATTTTTTACCGGTATCTTTTCAATGGCTCTGTATGATAAAGCGGCGGAGGAAAAGGGTAAAAGCGAAATTCCGGTTACACTTTGCGACCCTGTCGGAGCTTTTGTACGTTCCGTGGGCGACGCCACAAACGACGTAATAAAAATATGCGCCTGGGTAGTTATTTTTAAAACCGTATGCGACGGTTTATCTACCTTACCTATACCGCCCGGAGCTGCTCTTTTCTTTGAATTTATCCTCGAGGTCACAAACGGCTGCCGCGCCGCCGCCGGAAAAGCTCCGATACCCGCCTTAGCCGCAATAATATCCTTCGGCGGTCTGTCGGTACACTGCCAGATAATGTCGTATCTCAGATACACAAAGCTCAAAATGCGGTATTTTTACACGGCAAGAGCGGTATGCGCGTCTTTTTCGGCAATAATATGTATGGAGCTTTTAAAGGTCTTCCCATGCGAGGTATCTGTCTTTGCAACCGACAGCTCCGTAACTCCGGCAGCCTATTCGGTTTCCGTACCGGCTCTTGCGGCACTACTTATAATGAGCGTGCTGCTCATCTTAGAGGTTGATTCGGATAAAAAAATGTGTTAGCATAGTAATACACAATGTAATCGGGGTGAAACGGATGAAGGATAAGATGCTTGGCGGGAACATTTCTCCGAAATGTGAATACTGTGAATTTTCAACGCCGACAAATGACGGCGATACGGTGCTCTGCCCCAAAAAGGGCGTTGTGTCAAAAGATTGGTACTGTAAAAAATACAAGTATGATATTTTTAAACGTGAACCGAAACTACACCCGACAGCGCCCGAATTTTCAAAAAGCGATTTTGAGATTTAACATAACAGCCGTCCGAGAGACAAAAGCAGTTCTCGGGCGGCTGTTTTTTCGATAAAAAAGCGAATATATACTTAAGAGATTGAAAAAGAGAATAAAAGTGATATACTATTATAATTAAAATTTCATTCAAAAGGAGCAACTATGAAAAAGTATTACGCTCTTTATAAAAAGCAATTTATCTTAGGGCCGGCGTTTAAGCTCGCCGAGGCCATACTTGAACTTTTGGTCCCGCTCGTTATGGCTAAAATCATTGACGTGGGAATCAAAAACGGCGATGTGCCATACATTATAAAAATGGGGCTTTTGATGGCAAGCCTCGGTATACTGGGCCTTTTGTGTGCCATAGTATGTCAATACAGCGCCGCCGTTGCCCAACAGGGAGTTGGCACGGAAATCAGAAACGATATGTTTAAAAAGATAAATTCCTTTGCACAAAGCGATATTGACGCCTTTTCTTCGTCATCGCTTATAACGAGAATTACGAACGACGTAAACCAGATACAGTCGGGCGTTGCAATGTTTATACGTCTTATGTTTCGCTCGCCGTTTTTAATAGCCGGTTCGCTTATTATGGCAATGAAGCTTGATCTTAAAATGTCAATAATCTTCTTTGCAGCAGGTCTTTTGGTCAGTCTTATTATGTACTATGTTCTGACTAAGAGCCTGCCGCTTTACAAGGTGATACAAAAGGTACTTGATAAGGTCTCGCTTGTTGTCAAGGAAAATCTTTCAGGCGTCAGAGTTATACGCGCATTTTCAAAAAGCAATCACGAAAAAGAGCGCTTCGGCGATAAGAATGACGAGCTGACAAGAATAAACTTCCGTGTGGGCAGTCTTTCGGCACTTCTGAACCCAATGACATTTGCCGTGATGAACCTCGCAATAGTAATTTTGCTGTATTTCGGTGGAAAAAACGTATATTTGGGCGAGCTGTCGCAGGGAAAAATAATAGCACTCATAAGCTATATGACACAGATACTTCTCTCAATAATCGTATTTGCAAATGTCATAGTCGTATTTACAAAGGCACTCGCAAGCGTTCAGCGCGTTAAAGAGGTATTGGACGCCGAGCCGAGCATAAAGGATGACGACGCGGTATATCAAAACGGCGATGAAGCCGCTGCGGCGGTCGAATTCACCGATGTCAGCTACGCGTTCCCAAAATCCGACGAAAACGCCCTGTCAAACATCAGCTTTACAGCCGAGAAGGGCGAAACGATAGGAATTATAGGCGGTACGGGCGCAGGCAAAAGCACACTCGTAAATCTGATACCGCGCTTCAGCGACGTTAAAAACGGCAGCGTAAAGGTATTCGGCCACGATGTACGAGACTGTAAATTCGGGTATTTAAGGCACGTCATACATGTTGTACCGCAAAAGAGCAATCTTTTTTCGGGTACAATAAAGGACAACCTGCTGATGGGTGACCGCTCCGCCGATGACAGAGACATTGATTTTGCGCTCAAGGTTTCGCAAAGCGCGGAATTTGTATCAAAGCTAAAGGACGGCACAAACACCTTAATTGAGGAAAAGAGCAAAAATCTGTCGGGAGGCCAAAAGCAGCGTCTTTGCATAGCAAGGGCAATAATGGGGCACCCTCGGATATTGATTTTTGACGATTCATCAAGCGCGCTTGACTTCGCCACAGACGCAGCTCTGAGAAAAGCTTTGAAAGAAAACTTAAATGACACAACCGTATTTTTGGTATCGCAGCGCGTCAACACGGTAAAGAATGCCGATAAAATACTCGTTCTCGACGACGGTGAGCTTGTGGCAACCGGTACGCACAAGGAGCTGTACAAAACAAATGAAGTATACCGCGACATTTGTCTGTCACAGCTTTCAGAAAAGGAGGTTGCCTCCGTATGAAAAACACAAAACGTCTCATAAAATATATAAGTCCGTTTAAATCCAATCTCTTCGGGGCGATTTTTTCCGCATTTGTCGGCATTGCGCTGTCGCTTATGGTACCCATTCTCATCGGTAAAGGCGTAGACTGCATAGCGGCTAAGGGCGATGTCGATTTCGCAAGGCTTTTTAAGGTCGGCGCGGTTCTCGCGATATGCATTGTTGTTTCGGCGCTTTTCCAATGGATAATGACGTATAATTCAAATAAGCTCTCATTTAAAACCGTTCAAAAAATGAGAACCGAGGTCTTTGAAAAGCTTACAAAGGTGCCGCTTTCATATATTGACTCCACGGCACACGGCGACATAATAAATACTGTTGTCACCGACATAGATATTGTCTCCACCGGTCTTTTACAGGGCTTTACCCAGATATTCTCCGGCATTGTGACAATACTCGGTACGCTGATATTTATGTTCACGATAAACTGGTATATCACGCTCGCAGTTGTGGTGCTGACTCCCCTTTCGTTTTTTGTCGCTTCGTTTATAGCAAAGCACGCGCACAAAAATTACGTAAAGCAGGCAAAATACCGCGGTGAAATAACCGGATTTGCCGCCGAGATGATAGAGGGAGCCGATATAGTAACAGCATTCAACGGCGAAGAGGACGCTTACCGTCATTTTCACGAAATAAACGAAAAGCTCAAAAAAGTCGGTACGACCGCGCATTTCTATGCGGCACTTACCAATCCCTGCACGAGATTTGTTAACGCTATGATATATGCCGTTGTTGCTGTTCTCGGCTCGATACTCACGGTAAAGGGCGGTATTTCCGTAGGAAAGCTCTCTTCTTTTCTCACATACTGCACACAGTATACAAAGCCGTTCAACGAAATATCAAGTGTTGTTGCCGAATTTCAGAATGCACTTGCAAGCGCCGAACGTGTATTCAAGCTTCTTGACTGCAATGATGAACCGTCGGACGAGGGAGCAAAGGAGCTTAAAGCCAAAAACGGCACGGTTGAATTTAACAATGTTTCGTTTTCATACAGCAAAAACAAGCCGTTTATCGAGGGACTTAATATAAGGGCTGACAGCGGCAAAACAATAGCCATAGTAGGCCCCACAGGCTGCGGCAAGACAACGCTCATAAACCTTTTAATGAGATTCTACGATGTCACCGGCGGTGAAATTGACATAGACAACGTAAATATAGCCTCTGTCACGCGCGACTCGCTGCGTTCCGGATTCGGAATGGTTCTTCAAGACACATGGCTGTTTTCCGGCACAATATTTGACAATATAGCTTACGGAAAGCCGGACGCCACGCGCGAGGAGGTAATTGAGGCGGCAAAGGCGGCTCACGCTCACAGCTTTATAAAAAGGCTCGAAAACGGCTATGACACTTTTATCTCGGAGAGCGGAGATAACCTCTCGGAAGGTCAAAAGCAGCTTTTGTGCATAGCACGAGTAATGCTGACAAAGCCGCCTATGCTCATTTTAGACGAGGCCACAAGCTCTATCGATACAAGAACCGAGGTCAGAATACAGAAGGCGTTTGCCCTTTTGATGGAGGGCAGAACAACATTTATCGTTGCACACCGCCTCTCCACCATAAAAAATGCCGATGCAATCCTTGTAATGCGCGACGGGAAAATAATCGAACGCGGACGTCATGATGAGCTTATAGAGCAAAACGGATTTTACAAAAAGCTATATAACAGCCAGTTTGCCGTATATTAAATCCCGACAGAATAATAAAAAAGCTCCGCAGTTAAGGTCACAAGCCAAAACTGCGGAGCTTATTTTTTTGTTTACTTGCCGAGTTTAATTTTTACAAATTCCTCTATGTACTTTGCGGTCTTGTCAAATCCCGCCGACGAGCTGTTTATACACAGGTCGTAGTTTTTGAAGCTGTCCCACTCGCGGCAGGTATAGTAGCGGTAATAATCGCTGCGATGAGCGTCTATCTTTTTGATTTTACGCTCTGCTTCCTTATCGCTGAGCGACGGCTCAAGCACCTTGACGTTCTTAATGCAATCGCTCATGGGTGCCCAAACAAACACCTTCACGACATTCGGCATATCGCGAAGTATATAGTCGGCACATCTGCCTACTATTATGCACGAGCCCTTTACGGCAAGGTCTTTTATTATTTTCGCCTGATAATTAAAGATGTTTTTATGTGAAACAAAAGCACTGCTCTCCGGCGGAATCAAATCGCCCGTATATCTGTCGCTTGCCGGAGAAAAAATACTTTTTTTCACGGACTCATCGTTTTGGCCGAACAGCTTTACGTTTATTCCGCTCTCCTCCGACGCCATATAGACAAGGTCGCGGTCATAAAAGGGAATCGAAAGGTTTTTTGACAGCATTTTGCCTATTGTTCTGCCGCCGCTTCCGTATCCTCTTGCGATGGTAATTACAAATTTTTCGTTCATAAGCTCACCGAACCTCTCAAAACGATATGATATTATTCGCCGAGATAAGCCTTTTTAACCGACTCGTCGTTTATAAGGTCTTTTGCGTCTCCCGAAAGAGTTATGTTACCTGTTTCGAGTACATATGCCCTATCGGCAATCGAAAGAGCCTTCTTGGCGTTTTGCTCAACCAAAAGAACGGTTGTTCCGCTCTCATTGATCACCTTTATTATATCAAAGATTTCCGAAACAAGCAACGGGGAAAGTCCCATGGACGGTTCATCCATCAAAATAATTCTCGGCTTGGACATAAGTGCTCTGCCCATTGCAAGCATCTGCTGCTCACCGCCCGACAACGTGCCTGCAACCTGATTTTTACGTTCCTCAAGTCGCGGAAAACGCTCGTAAACCATTTTTAGAGTTGAGGCAATTTCGGATTTATCCTTGCGGGTATATGCGCCGAGCTTTAGGTTTTCGAGTACCGAAAGCTGCTGGAAAATACGTCTGCCCTCCGGAACGTGTGCCATACCCATTGAAACTATTTTGTGCGGCGGAGTTTTAGTAAGCTCTTTGCCGTCAAACACAATAGAGCCTTTTTTAGCCTGAATAAGGCCGGTGATCGTGTGAAGAATGGTTGTTTTACCTGCGCCGTTGGCTCCGATAAGGGCAATAATTTCGCCCTCGTTTACATCAAAGGAAACGCCCTTAATAGCCTTTATAACGCCGTAATTAACTTCAAGATCCTTAATTTCAAGTAATGCCATAGCTGCTCCTCCTTATTCGCCGAGATATGCTGTGATAACTTCGGGATTATTGAGCACATCGGACGTTTTGCCCTGACACAGGACATGACCGAAGTTAAGAACCGTAAGCTCCTCGCATATGCCGGAAACAAGCTTCATATCGTGCTCTATAAGAAGTATGGTCATATCGAACTCATCGCGGACAAAGCGTATTGTCTCCATAAGCTCCTCTGTCTCATTGGGATTCATTCCCGCCGCCGGCTCATCAAGGAGCAAAAGCTTCGGCTCAGTCGCAAGTGCTCTCGCTATTTCAAGCTTGCGCTGCTTTCCGTACGGAAGATTTGAAGAAAGATAAGACGCTTCTTTATCAAGGTCGAAAACCTTTAAAAGCTCCATGGCCTTTTCGTCCATTGCACGCTCTTTTTTGAAATATGACGGAAGCTTGAAAATACCTGCTGCCGTATTGTACTTATAATGATTGTGAAGTCCTACCTTAACATTGTCAAGAACCGACATCTGACCGAAAAGACGGATATTTTGGAAGGTTCTTGCAACGCCTGCCTTGCATATATCAATGGTCTTTTTGCCCGTTATAACGGTGCCGTCGAGAGTAGCCTGACCCTCGGTAGGCTTATATACGCCCGTAAGAAGGTTGAATATGGTCGTTTTACCTGCGCCGTTCGGTCCTATAAGACCATAGAGCTCGCCTTTTTCTATTTCTACGTTAAAATCATCAACGGCTTTAAGACCGCCGAAGGTTATGCTTAAATTTTTAGCTTCGAGCAATGCCATAATTACCGTGCCTCCTTTTTGGTCTTACCGTTTCCCTTTTTGAAGAACTTTTTTATTGAATGAGTCTCCCAGAAAGCGATTGCCTTGGGGCTTGAGGTCATTATCATCATAACAATAAGCACTACCGCATATATGAGCATTCTGTAATCGCGAAGTCCGCGGAGAACCTCCGGCAAAGCCGTAAGCACACACGCTGCGATTATAGAGCCGCGTATATTGCCTATGCCGCCGAGAACTACAAATACGAGTATCATTATTGACATATTGTAGCCGAAATTCTTTGATGTTGCGGCAAGCACGCTGAGGTTATGCGAATACAAAACGCCGGCTATGCCTGCAAAAAATGCAGAAAGCGAAAAGGCGATAAGCTTATATTTAGTCACGCTTATACCCACCGATTCGGCGGCTATACGATTGTCACGCAGAGACATTACCGCTCTGCCGGCGCGCGAATGAATAAAGTTCAGAATTACAAACAGCGTGATAAGAAGAAGAACTATACCTATTACAAATGTTGAATCGTTGGGTGTTCCGGTTATACCGAGCGGCCCGTTTATAAGAACGGTACCGTCAGCCTCAAGATTTAACGACGACTGACTCGTAAAGGATGCGTGAATACCGTGACTGTCATATCCGACGTATATTGTTCCGAGTATGTTCTTAATTATCTCGCCGAACGCAAGCGTTACTATTGCAAGATAGTCGCCCTTTAATCTTAAAACCGGTATGCCTATAAGCACGCCGAATATTGCCGCGCAAAGTCCGCCGACAAGTATGGCGAGCGGAAAACGAATCCATACATTTGTAAGAGTGTTTTGCGTAACTACCGAGAAAATCGAGCTTGCATACGCACCGACGCACATAAATCCCGCATGGCCGAGCGAAAGCTCTCCGAGATAACCGACTACAAGGTTAAGAGAAACGGCAAGTATGGAGTACATACACAGAGGAACCAAAAGGCCCCTCAAAAGGCTCGATATATTTCCCGTGGACTTGAGTATTTCAACTACGGCAAATACAACTAAAACCATAGCGTAGGTTATGAGGTCGCTTCGGGTACTTTTTTTGATTAGTTTTGACTTTGTTGATGCCATCTTTGTACCCTCCTTAAACCTTTTCAATATACTTCTTGCCGAGAATGCCCGTCGGCTTAACAAGAAGCACTATTATAAGTACGGCAAACACGATAGCGTCAGCCATCTGCGAAGAAATATAAGAGCGGCTGAGTATTTCTATAACGCCTATAAGCACACCGCCGATTACGGCGCCCGGAATAGAACCGATACCGCCGAGAACGGCAGCTACGAATGCCTTAATGCCGGGCATTGCACCTGTCTGCGACGAAAGTGTGGGATAAGCCGAGCAAAGGAGTACGCCTGCAACGGCCGCCAGCCCCGAGCCTATGGCAAATGTGAGAGAAATGGTCGCATTTACATTTACGCCCATAAGCTGAGCCGCTCCCTTATCCTCGGATACTGCGAGCATTGCGCGGCCCGGCTTTGTCTTATTTACAAATAGAGTAAGCGAAACCATTATTATGAGCGAAACTATTATGGTAACTATAGTTTCGGCACTTATTGTTATTTTACCGCCGGCAAGCGTAAGTGCCGATAGATTTACAATAGAGGTAAAGCTCTTCGCCTGCGAGCCGAAAATCAAAAGTGCCATATTCTGAAGAAAGTAGCTGACACCTATTGCGGTTATAAGAACGGCAAGAGGAGAAGCTCCTCTTAACGGCTTATAGGCAAATCTTTCTATTGCCATACCGAGCAAGGTACACGCCGCCATAGATATAACGAGTGCGAGATAAGGATTTACACCGGCATATGAGGTCAACGCAAATACTATGTATGCACCGACCATTATTACATCGCCGTGTGCAAAGTTAAGCATTTTGGCGATACCGTAAACCATGGTGTAGCCGAGCGCTATTACGGCATATATACTGCCGAGACTGACGCCGTTTATAAGGTTTGTTATAAAAGTCAATTTACTGCACCCCAAACTAAAAATGTTTCTTGTTTAAAATACAAATAGTATAACATATCCTCTTTGCCATTACAACGAGAAAAATATGCAAAAATGAATAATCGGGCGGCGCGCTTTTCATTATATTTCACCCAATTAAAGCGATAATGCAGGAAACAAAACGGGCCGGCAGCCGTAAGCTGCCGACCCGTATTCAGCCTTTAACCGAAGAAATCAGTCCATCGGCTGATATTCGCCGTTTTCAATCTTAACCGCTTTCGGCTCTTTGTTTACTTCGCCTGTTGCCTTCCAGGTCATACCTGAACCTGTTACACCGTCAACGGTGATTTCGGTCATGGCTCCCTTGAGAGCATTACAAATATCGGAAACGCTTATATCGCCTGTAACACCTGCTTTTTCCGCAGCTGCCTTTACAATATAAACAGCGTCATAAGCATCTGCCGCAAACTGATTAAGAGTAGACGGGTCATACTTTGCATTGTAAGCGGCAACGAACTTCTTGGTTGTCTCGTCGGTAGCATTAGCTGCAAACGGGGTAAGAAGCATTACGTTTTCTGCAAGAGACTTATCAAAGTTCTCGATGTTAAGAAGTCCGTCAAGACCGTCGCAGCCGAAGAACTTAGCGGTAATACCGGCGTTCTTAGCCTGAGAAAGGATAAGAGAAGCTTCCTGATAATAAATCGGGAGGAATATAAGCTCTGCGCCGGAAGCCTTAATCTTTGAAAGCTGAGAAGAGAAGTCCTGCTTGCTGTCGCCTGTGAATGCCTCGGAAGCTACAAGGTCAAGGCCCTTTGCAGCCGCTTCAGCCTTGAAGTTGTCATAAATGCCCGAAGAATAAGCGTCGGAGCTGTTATAGATAACAGCTACCTTTGTAGCAAGACCCTTGCTTGCGATATAGTCTGCGGAAGCAGTACCCTGGTTGGGGTCTGTAAAGCAAACCTGGAAGCAGTTGTCATTTGCTATTACCTTAGCTGCCGAAGCAGAAGGTGTTATCTGGAACATATTATCAGCCTTAGTCTGGCTGACAACAGAAAGGCAAGCACCTGTGGTAACGGTACCTATGAATACCTTCATACCGTTATCCTTAAGAGTATTGTATGCGTTTACTGCTTTTTCGGCATCGGCTTCATCGTCCTCCATCTGGAACTCAAGCTTCATACCGTTTACGCCGCCTGCAGCGTTAATTTCGTCAACAGCAAGCTGTATACCGTTTTTAACGGCAATACCGTAAGCTGCCGCGTCGCCTGTAAGCGGTCCGCTGGAACCTATTTTAAGTGTTTTACCGTCTGAAGAGCTGCTGCCGGTTCCCTTACTGCCGCAAGCCGTAAAGCAAGCTGCAAGGAAAGTCAAAGCAAGAACTGCTGCCAGAACCTTTTTCAATGACATTTTCATAAAATGACCTCCTGTAGCTAATTTTGCAAGATTTAAAAGCGAATCCTGCAATAAATCATTTATGATGAAAATTATCTTACACGCAAAAATATGATTTGTCAATAAATAGCCGAAATTTAGTCGTGAAAAGATGACGAAGTTGCACAAACACAGTGCTCTGTTTTTGTGCACTTTTGAAAAGCCGTTGATTTTGTCGTTTTATGTGCTAAAATCCATACGGCGTTTCCGCAGTTTAAAGACTACGAAAAAAGCAAGGAGCCGCGGATAATACCCACGGCTTCTTGCTTTAAGACTTTATATAGAAATGGAAGATTAAGCTACGTGAAAGCTGCCTCTTTCGGCACCCTTTCTGCCGCCGTCAACAAGCTTGAATTCACGGTTTTTACGCATTTGCTCAATACGCTTTTTTCTCTTGTATCTGCGGTAATTGACAACTATAATCATCTTGACCTTTTGCTCAAAGGCGATGAACTTATCCTCCTTATAAAATCCGTATATAAGAAAGATAATAGCTGCGAGCTCTATCATAGAAGAAATGGCTGTGAATGCTGACATATACAGGACCTCCGGTTCTTTAGAACATTTGTTTGTGTTTCATTACACCCTTATTATACCAACAATTTATATTTTGTCAATACAAATGTTCGGATTTTTTCGGTGTATAAGTCCTAAAATTAGGACATTTGCGTTGCAGAGCTGATACTTTTTTAATTCCAAACGCATAATACCACAACATATTGTGTTAGTCAATACTTTAGGCACAACTTATGCTATTTATACATAAAACGACCAAATAATTGTTTGTTCGGTATTTATTATGGATAATATTTATGGTACAATAATACGGTCAAATATATGTAATTTCAGTAAGGAACGGTAAAAAGAAATGTTCGTAGATATAGCTAAAATAAATATTAAAGCAGGCAACGGCGGCAACGGTGCGGTTGCTTTTCACAGGGAGAAATATGTGGCTGCGGGCGGTCCCGACGGCGGCGACGGCGGAAGAGGCGGCAACATAGTATTTCAGGCAGATGACAGTCTTGCCACATTATCCGATTTCAGATACAAAAGAAAATATAAAGCTCCGAGCGGTGAGGACGGCAGAGGCGCAAGGCAAAACGGCAAAAAAGGTCAGGACCTTATAATACGTGTTCCGCGCGGCACGGTAATACGCGAAGTAACAAGCGGAACGATTATGGCGGATATGTCAACCGACGAGCCGTTTATAGCGGCGAAGGGCGGTAAGGGCGGATGGGGCAATTCTCATTTTGCCACCTCGACACGCCAAACTCCGCGCTTTGCGAAAAGCGGCGCTCCGGGCGAGGAGTGGGATATTTCGCTTGAACTGAAGCTCATTGCCGACGTTGGTCTTATCGGCTTTCCGAATGTAGGTAAATCCTCGCTTTTGTCTGTGGTGAGTGAGGCGAAGCCCATTATAGGCGATTATCATTTCACAACTATAATACCCGTTCTCGGCGTTGTCACCATGGGTCCGGAGCAGAGCTTTGTAATGGCGGATATTCCGGGTCTTATAGAGGGTGCTGCGGACGGTGTGGGTCTCGGTCACGAATTTTTAAAGCATATAGAACGCTGCCGTATGCTGGTGCACGTAGTTGACGTCGCCGGCAGCGAGGGAAGAGACCCGAAGGAGGATTTTGAAAAGATAAACGAGGAGCTTGTAAAGTTCAATCCCGAGCTTGCAAAATGTCCGCAGATAGTGGCCGGCAACAAAATAGACCTTGCAACCGACGAGCAGCTTGAGGATTTCAAGAGCTTCATTGAGAAAAAGGGACTTCCCTACTTCCCGATAGTCGCACCGATAAAATACGGCACAAAGGAGCTTATAAATGCTGTTGCGGAGAAGCTCTCTACCCTGCCTCCCGTAAAAAAATATGAGGCGGAGGAAATACCGCTTTCGGTACTCGAGAGCAAAAAGAACAACGGCTTTAAAGTTACCGTGAACGACGGCGTATATTCTGTTGAGGCGGACTGGCTTTACAGAATACTTTCAAAGACCGACCTTGACGACTACGCGTCGCTTCAATATTTTCAAACGGTTCTAAAGTCGAGCGGAATAATCGACGAGCTTGTAAAGCAGGGAATTCAAGAGGGTGACACCGTTTCGATTTACGATCTCGAATTCGACTATATACCGTAATTACCGCGGTATCAAAAAGGGGTATATAAATGTTTGCTAAAATCATAAGCGTCGGGCTTTTCGGCATGGAAGCCTATATGACCGGCGTCGAAGCGGATATTTCGGGCGGTATGCCGCGCTTTGACGTTGTAGGACTTCCCGATACGGCAGTCAGCGAGAGCCGCGAAAGAGTCCGCTCCGCCATTAAAAATAACGGATTTGACTTTCCGCCGTCACGCATTACAATAAATCTCGCACCGGCGGACATAAAAAAAGAGGGGCCGATTTACGACCTGCCCATTCTGATAGCAATACTTAAATCCACGGGGCAACTATCCTGCGATACCGACAGCTCGGCTTTTTTGGGAGAGCTGTCGTTAAACGGCGAGGTGCGCAGAATTAACGGCGTTTTGCCGATGGTTATTAAAGCACAGCGTTGCGGTGTTAAAGAAATATATATTCCCGCTCCGAACGCTGCCGAGGGTGCTGTTGTGCGCGGCATAACCGTATATCCCGTAAGAAACGTCGGGCAGTTGCTGTCACATCTCACGGGCGGAGAAAAAATAACACCCGTTTCCGAATCCGATTTCAAATCTTACAGCCTGCCCGATAATCTGCCGGATTTCTCAGACGTCAAGGGTCAGCACGAAGCTAAAAGAGCCTTAGAAGTTGCCGCCGCAGGCGGACACAATGTTATGATGATAGGGCCTCCGGGCTCCGGCAAGAGTATGCTCGCGAAACGCATACCGTCAATCTTGCCCGATATGACATTTGAAGAATCGCTTGAAACAACCAACATATACTCGGTAGCGGGAGTTTTACCCAAGGGAATATCCCTTATAAAAGCGCGTCCTTTCCGCTCGCCGCACCACACCGTCTCCCCTGCCGGACTTTCCGGAGGCGGCACGGTACCGCGCCCGGGTGAAATATCCTTAGCGCATAACGGCGTACTGTTTCTTGACGAGTTACCCGAATTTTCGAGAACGTCAATGGAAGTTTTACGTCAGCCGATAGAGGACGGTAAAATAACAATAGCGCGCGTTGCCGCAACATTTTCATATCCTTGCAGCGTTATGCTTGTATGCGCTATGAACCCGTGTCCGTGCGGTTACTTCGGACATCCGACAAGGAAATGCACCTGTCCGAAGGGCGCGCCGCAAAAATATCTGTCAAGGGTATCGGGTCCTCTGCTTGACAGGCTTGACATACATATTGAGGTTCCGCCGGTTAATTTTGACGCCCTCTCGCAAAAGGAAGGCTCCGAAGAATGCTCTTCCCAAATTAAGGCAAGAGTCAACAAGGCAAGAGAAATTCAGCGCCGCCGTTTTAAGGGGACAAGCGTCACCTGCAATGCTAAAATGGATTCTGCACTCACAAGAAAATACTGTATTATGACCACGGCAGCGGCCAACATACTGCGGCTCTCCTTTGACAAATTGGGTCTTTCGGCAAGAGCCTATGACAAGGTGCTGAGAGTGGCAAGAACAATAGCCGACCTTGACGGCAGCGACGTGATAGACACCAAGCATATAGCCGAGGCGGTACAATACAGAAGTCTCGACCGAAAATTCTGGAAGGAATAAATAAACGCAATACAAAACGGCTGTAAGAGCAAATCTTACAGCCGTTAATTTTATTGTTCTTTTTTATATTCCGTCGTAATAGCCTTTGTCGATAAGCTCGCCTATCGAAGCTACAACAGCCGGCTTATCCTCCTTATACGTTACGCCGTACCACTTATCCTCGGCGACGAGAACATTAACCTTTTTTGTTCCGCTCTCGATAAGAGAAGATACGACGGACGGGAGATAATACTCGGATTTCGGCACATTCAGCTTTTCTTTGAGAAAAGAAACAAACCCATCCTCTATGTATTTGAATACGTCGGGACGAAATCCCCAAAGGTTCATAGAAACGACCGTATCCGGCGACAACGCATTCCAAGTCTTGCCGTCATCCTCGGTAAATGAGCAATCGCTGCGAATCTTTGTATATTCGGTGACGCTCTCCAAGGCGTCATTATCTGTAACACAAACGCCTCTTGAAACGGTACCGTTTTCGGTAAGCGTATTCTTGAGTCTGAAGCCGACCATACAATAATCCTCTGAGGCCGATGACAGCTCGTCATAAATCTTCTTAAATGCGCTTCTGCCGTAATAATCATCGGCATTTACAACCGCAAACGGCTCTTTTACAACATTCTTACAGCAGAGAATCGCATGAGCGGTTCCCCACGGCTTTTGACGGTCTGCAGGGCAGGTAAAGCCCTCCGGAAGACCATCTGTCTCCTGAAAAACGTACTCAACCTTAACCTTTTTTTCTATACGCGAGCCGACGATACGTTTAAAATCATCCTCGATTGCGTGTTTTATAACAAAAACGACCTTATTAAAACCCGCCTTTACCGCATCGTAAACCGAAAAATCAAGAATTACCTCTCCGTTTTTTCCTATCGGCTCAAGCTGCTTTAATCCGCCGAAACGACTGCCCATACCGGCAGCCATAACAACCAAAGTTATGTCCTTACCCATTGTTTTTCTCCTTTAGCCCCATTGGCTCGTTTTATTTATTATTTACCTCTTTTTCGGTTTGCTCGGCTATTGCCTCGTCCTTTTCAGCCTCTTTTTCGGCTTCCTTCGCCTCTTTTTCGGCTTTCTGTGCCGCCTTTTCGGCTTTATCAGTCTTAATTTCTTCCGCTGCCTTACGAGCCTTTTCGGCTTTTGCCTTTGCCTCTGCCGCTTTGGCTTTTGCTTTTTCGGCTTCTTTACGGGCTTTTTCGGATTCCTTGCGTGCCTTTTCCTCGGCATCGCGTTTTGCTTTTTCCGCCTTGGCAACGGCTTCTATTTTTGCTTTTTCTGCCTCTCGGCGTGCCTTTTCGGCTTTTTCTGCGGCATCTCGCTCGGCCTTTTCTGCATCCTTGCGTGCCTTTTCAGCCTCTTTTTTCACCTTTTCATCGGCTTTTTTAGCTTTTTCCGCCGCTTCACGCTCGGCTTTTTCTGCGTCCTTGCGAGCTTTCTCGGCTTTTTCCGCCGCGTCACGCTCTGCCTTTTCCGCATCCTTACGTGCCTTCTCGGCATCTTTGCGGGCTTTTTCGGCGGCCTTTTCTGCATCCTTGCGCGCTTTTTCACGCTCCTTGCTCTGCTCGTACTTTGCTTCGCGCTGTTCACGCTCAACCTTTATTTCAGCCATATGCTCCTCGCTGATACCGGTGTTGCGCCAAGTATGGATTATTTCCGGAGCGGCAAATATCTCATCAAGACGTTTGATAAACGGAACAATCTCGCCGAAATCAAGCGCTCTGTGGTCAAAAGCAATACAAAGCGGCATAACCTGACGAATGGCTATTTCCTTTTCACCCGCTTCATTTACAACGACTACGGGCTTATCCTGAACGGCACCGACCGCTATGGCACAAACCTGCGGCGGAACAATTTCAAGCAAGCAGGTTTCGCCGCGTTGCGCACGGTAAACCGAGCCGATATTTGAAACGGTTATCGTACCCTGCTCGATATCGTGCTTTGTAAGCCTGTCATTTTCGGGAATTTTATAATAATTGCTCTTTTCCTTTCCGCTGAGGGTCTTAACCTTGTGCTTACCGGTCTTTGAGCCGATAAGACGATAAAGGGTTTGTTTGATTTTGCCCTGCTTTAAAGCTGTAAGCGTGTTATCAAGAGAGACATCAAACATAACCTCGTCAAGATTTGTGTTTGCGACACGGCGGTTTACGTCCGCGATATACGCAACCATCTCATCAAGGTTTTTATTTTCAAAGTTGTGAAGATTTATTGTCATCATCTCGCCGTTCGGCAAGACCATCGGCATAGAAATATCAATATTTTCAAAGGTATGTATTTCTCCTCTGACAAGCTTGCGGTCAAATTCGATATGAGAATTCATAATCGGATCCGCTTTGAGCCCCTCAACTATTATTTTGAGCATAAGAGTATTTAAAGTGACCTTTTTCTCGGGCGGACAATCTTCATTAAGCCTTTTATACTCTATCATAAATTCGGTGACGTCCGGCTCGTAGTTGTATGTAACGTGAGGAACATTTGCCCACGATTCGGTCGTCATATTGGCTACAATCTTGCGCTGAATACCGAAATGTATGGTGTTGGTTTTTTTCATTTTGTTTTTTGCCATAAGTATTCCTCCATACAAACTTTACTTAAATAGTATAATACAAATCATTTTAGAAATAAACTTTTTTTTGCGAAAAAATCACATTTTACATATTATGTCAAGCAGCTTAACAGTTGTCTATAATCGCACGAGCGGTATTTGTGTATTTCCGACAAAAAAACGCAGATTGAATTTGTATTTATATTGGAGTATAATAATATAAAATTTATAAAGCGAGGAGATTTTGGATAAAATGAACAAACAGACCGAAATAAAAGAAAGCACCGTCCTTCTTATGCCGGACGGGAACCTTGCAAGACCCGGCTATTGTAAGCACAACCTTTTCAGATATAATCCCGAAATGATAAAACGTGAAAATACCATGCGCCTTAAGGAATGGGATTATTACCAGATAAGCGACGGAAATATAATGATACAGCTCAATTTCTTTAATATATCGCTTGCCACCTGTGCCACTTTCGGACTTGTTAACCTCAAGACCGGCAGAAAAATAAGCGGTATGGCAACTGAGCTTTTCACGCCGCACAAAAACCGACTCAGCAAAAACGGCGACGTTCCGAACTATACCGAATATAAGCGCGGAGGAACAAAGCTTATATTTGACGTTCGCGAAACGGAGAGACGCCTCTATTTTGAAGGCACGGCTTCAGGCAAAAAGGTTAAATTCGACGTTACTTGCTATAAGCTTCCTGAGCACGAAAGCATAACAATAGCGACTCCGTTTAAGGAGCAGGGGTGCTTCTTCCTTACTCAAAAGCTCAACTGCCTTGCGACAGAAGGCACCGTTGTTGCCGGGAACGAGAAATACACATTTACAAAGGATAAAACCTTTACGGTTCTTGACTGGGGGCGCGGTGTGTGGCCGCACACGAATACATGGTACTGGGGAAACGGCAGCACTTATCTTGACAGCAAGCTCTTCGGCTTCGAGCTTACATGGGGCTTCGGCGACGAGTCAAATGCAACCGAAACAGCTATATTCTATGACGGTAAATGCCATAAAATAGGCGCGGTGCATCTTGAGAAAGACCCTGAAGATGATGCCGGATGGATGAATGAATGGCATTTTATTTCGGAGGACGGCAGACTTGATTTGACTATGAAGCCGTACTACGACCACTATACAAACCTGCTTCCGCTCAACCTGTTCGGTATGAAAACGCATCAGGTTCACGGTCTTTGGAGCGGCAAGGTCGTTCTCGACGACGGCACGGAGCTTAATATTAAAGATATGTACGCATTCTGCGAAAAGGTTCACAACAAATTCTGATAAAAACTCCGGCTACTTACTAAACAAAAAACGCTTATTCCGAAAAATCGGAATAAGCGTTTTATTTTGGGCTTGCTTTACTTTATTCGCCTGCTTTATATTTGCCTGCCATAACGAGGTCAAGCACGGAAGCATCGGAGAGATCAACAACACCGTCTCCGTTAAGGTCCGCCGCAGCAAGCTGATCATCGGTAAGAGTTTCAATGCCGAGCGAATGATATACGATAAGGTTGTAATCCGTACTGTCAACCTTGCCGTCGTCGTTCACATCGCCGAACAAACGTATTTTAACCTGTACGTTAAATTCACTCTTATCACTGACAAGACCCGAGCCGCTGACAGCGCGGAATTTGTAATTATATGCTCCGCTGCCGTTTGTGGTGAGAGTGTTGCCCTCAATATTTGTCCACTCGCCTCCGTTAAGCGAATACTGATATTTAACGCCCGACGAAGCCGAAGAGCTGAGAGTAAATGTCACATCCTGCCTTACAAGCGAACCGGAAGCCACATTTTCTTCACCGCAAGATGCCGTTACCGTAACGTCCGTCGGAACGCTCTTATCAATCATAACGGCTACACCGTCCGACACATCGCTCTCAACGCCCGCTTTATTAACAGCCTTAAATGTATAAGTCTTATTGCAGTTTTCGGCAATATTGAGAACGCTGCCGTTCATCTCCTTAAAGCCCGATCCGTCGTCATAGTAATATGTAACACCGGTATTGCTTGTAGCCGAGAGAACTATTGTAACGTCGCCGCTTGTCCACTCGCCTGTTTTACCGTAAGAAGATACGGTAAGCACGGGCTTATCGCCGTCGATATTTGTAACCGTAAATATCTTTGTTGCAACTCTGCCGTTTTTGCCTACTACGGTAAATACGTATGTACCGTTCTGTGACACGGTGTAAGAGTCTTCATTGGTTATATCCTGACCGTTGCAGGTAACCTCGCGAAGTCCCGACTCGCCTACCTCGGTGCTTATGTTTATCTTATAAGGATTCGGAGTAACATCGGTAACCTCGGGAGTAAGAGTTATTTCGGGAACCTTTGCATCTATCATTACGTGATAGCTGTCAGAGGGATAACTCTCGGTGCCGGCATTGTTAACGGCTTTAAATCTGTAAACGGCGTTGGTTGTATCGGTTATCTCAATGCTTGTGCCGCTGTCGATAAGAGTCCAGCCGTTTCCGTTGTCATAATAATAGTTAATACCGGAAAGAGAAGCTTCCTCGGTAGAGAAGTTGAATGTAACGCCTTCACCCGTCCATCTGCCGAAGGTACCCTCGAACGAGACGCGGATAACAGGCACCTGACGGTCTATCTTAACCGTAAACGCGGTGACATTGCTCTCAAGAGCCGCATAGCTCTCGGCCTTAAATTCGTATTTATGCTCACCTGTTTCGGTTGCGGTAAAGGTATTGCCCGAAAGCTCCTGCCATTCGCCGCCGTCAACACGGTAATAATATTTATAAATTCCCGAATAAGCCTCGGAGGAAAGAGTTATATTTACATCTGTTGCGCTCCAAGCACCCTCTTGATATTCCTTATCACCGCCGTATACAGCGGAAACAGTGACATCGGTGGGAGCCGTACCGTCTATAACCACGCCATCCGAACGAAGTATCGCGGAAACATTGCCTGCCTTATCGGTAGCTCTTGCCTCTACAAAACCCTTGAAATCGGGGTCTTTAGCCGGTTTGTTTTCGCTGTCGTAGACGCTCCAGTCGGAGCCGGTCGGCTGACCGTTTCCATCTACAAAGCGATATTCAATTTTGTCTATTCCCGATACGCCCTCATCCGACGCATCAACGGTAATTTCAACAGTCTTGTTAAAGAATCTGCATAAAGTGTCCGCCTTGCTGAAGAAGTTTCCGGAAACCTCTCTTGCGACACCGCCTATGTCCTTATGTAAAACGGTTATGCTGTTTACGGTGGGAGCAATTTTATCGATATTGTTTATAACGATGCTTTCTTCTGCCGTAAGGCCGTTACCCGCAGTTACAACTACGTTGTAAGTTCCGTTCTCAGCAACGGTAAACGAATCATGAGAAGCGGTTATATCCTCACCGTTTAATGTAACGGAGGCTATTCCCGAAGCGCCTACGTTAAGACTTCCTATTGTAACATCATAGCTCTTATTTGTAAGCTCGGTTACGGCGGGAGTAAGAGTGAACGAAGGCTCTATATCATCACGCATAACGGTGTAGCCCTCTGTGTAATCGCTCTCAATGCCCTTGGAATTTACAGCCTTAAAATAATATGTATCGCTACTGTTCACATTCACGGTAAGCGTGTTGCCGTCCAATGGTGCTTCCACGCCTGCGGAATCGGTTTTAAAGTAATACTTAACTCCGTCAAGCTCGTGAGTCGATGAAAGAGTAAAGGTTACGTCCTTGCTTGTCCATCCGCCGTTATAATCGCCTTTATCAACGCTGACAACGGGTTTACCGTATACAATTACGGGGAATGTAGCCGAAGCGCTGCGCCCCGCATGTGTGTATGTAACGGTTATATTCTGCTCTACGTCGTAAAGTTCCGGGTCAAATGACGATGTGTCAACCGTGTAATCGGTGACGTATTCGGACTCGGCGTTGCTGTAATTTGCCTTAACCTTAAGGCCCGAAAGATCAAGGGTCTTGTCGCCCTCGAGATAATCCTTTTTAGGATTTTCGAGTTCAATTGACGTTACCGCCTTAGAGTGAACGGTTATCGGGAATATTGCGTGATATGTTTTGCCGGCTCTTACTACGTTAACTATAATATACTGCACCGAATCAAGTATCGAAGTGTTGACGGAGCTTACCGTATAATCCGTTACCGGAACGGAAAGCTGCTCGTCGGTATAGGCGTTTGCCGCCTCTTCGCCGTAATACTCGGCAATATCCGCACGATTATATGTAAGCTTAACCTCCATACCGGTGAGATCGAGCTCTGTGCTACCCTCTACATAATCGGTCTTAGTGGGCGCGGTAAACGCAATACTTACCGGCTCGACCTCAACTACCGTTATATTCTTTTGAGTTTCTACGTATGCGCCGTCAACCTTTGTAACGCCGTTCCTGCCGAATGCATGTAGTGTTGTATCGCCTGCCGAAATACCCGTGACAACACCGTTTGAATCGACCGAAGCATATGCATTCTTCTGATTTACGTCGCCGATATTCCAATCGGAGGTCCAGGGAGCCGAGCCGTCGTCCTTAGTGAGACCCCAGCGCTGCTTATCGACCGAAATTCTCTCGGGAGAGAATTTAGCGGTGTAGGTAACCGGAAAATCCTTGATTACATAATCATTTCCCGTTATGGTAACTCCTGTGAGGTGTCTTATTGAGTTACCGCGTACCGTTACCTCTACGGATTTAGACACGCTTCCTATGGTTGCGGTTATTGTGACCTTTTTGGTGTTCCAAATGGCCGTTCCGCCGGAATCAAGACCTTTTACAAGACCGTTTGCATCAATAGTGGCTATTGACGGGTCGGAAGAAGTCCATACGACAGTTCCGAGAAGTGCTTTGTCGTAATCGGACGGTGCTATATTCGCGATTGCAAGCTGCGTGGTCTTGCTCTCATTAACCGTTGTGCTGCCGCCGATGCTGAAGTCTGTTATCGCCTTGCCCGCCGTTACGGTAAGAGAGTCCTCAACGGTTTTATCGTTAAGAGTTGCTCTTACGTGTATTTCGCTAATACCGCTCGATTTCGGGGTGAATACACCGTCGGACGAAAGCGTAGCAAGCTTTGTCTCGGCGGGTGCCTCGGCGGTTGCCCATATTATTTCTTTTGTATCGGGATTTGTAAGTCCCCACTCTCGTTTTACCGACGAGTTTGTGTTAAGTCTTGACGGCAACACATTTGCCTTAAAGGTAGTCGGCGTATCATTGGGAACGGCACTGTTACCCTCAATTTCAACAGAGGAGATACTGCCGACAACACCGGCTCTTGACACCTTTATTGTAACATTTTTGGAAACGCCGCCCGCCGTTGCGGTAAGGGTTGTGGATTTACTGTATTCAACGAGTCCGTCGCCGCCGTCAAGGCCGGTGACCGTACCGGAGGCATCAACCACGGCAATCGACTTATCGGCGATATCCCAAGTAAGGTCGCCGGTATATGCTCCTGCGGGAACAACATTTGTAATTGCAAGTTGCGTTGTGGAGCCTTCACTTACGGATACGGATGAATCTGTTACGGTTTTTGTGCCGCTTATAATATCAAAGGATTCAACCGGGAGATCCTTCTGCTCAACTACATTAAAGGTTATGGTATCGACAAAAGCTACATTGCTCGCGTCGTATGCCCTAACCGTTACCGAGCCTGCTGCAGTAAATGTGACAAGTCCCGTATCGGAAATCGTTGCACGCTTGCCGGAGCTTGTATCAAATACGCTGCCGCCCATCTCCCATTTTACAGAGTGCTTAAGTCTTACCGGTGTTACCGCCGCGTAAAGCTGAACCGTTTTGCCCACGGCAACGGTAAGAGGAACGCTCTTTTTATTGGTTATATGAGTTCCGGTCGGAAAGATGTTCGCAACAACACTCTTTTGAACCTTTATTTTAATTTTGTCACTTGCAAGCTTTGCTCCGCTTGCGTCATATATAGTAGCCGTTATTTCGACATTCATATTGGCAAGAGCAGACGCAAGGCTGTCCGCAAGAGTATCACCTGCAATGCCTCTGACAATAGAAACTATCAGGTCATCGTTCATACTGTCAAGATTAACGCCCGACTTTTCAAGCTGTTTCATAATCTCGTCAGCCATTTTATCGCCTACGAGAGGAAGCACGCGCACGTTTTCATCAAGCCAAAGCTGAATTATAGCCGTCTTTGACGAATCATATGCCGTAACCTTACCGTTATCGTCTACGTCGGCAAGAAGCGGTAGGTTACTCTCCCACTTTACCGTAGTACCCTCAGGCAATTCGCCTGTCGTGGTATACTTTAGTTGAAGCGTTTTATACTCGGTCAACTGCTGTATTTCGGTAATGTCATTACCGTTTTCGTCCGTAATGTTAAGCGAGACTCCTGCCGCGTAGCTCACAAGAGCAGACGGAACCAAAGTCAACAGCATAATGACAGACAGCAAAACACTCAAAATCCTGGTTGATGTTTTTTGCATACAGATCTACCTTTCCATAAAAAACCGTTTTTACATACAAATAATAACAAATTCTACATATTTTTTCAATGCACACATTTTTAGAAATAGTATTATAAGCCGGTCTGTGTTTTAGTGATTATACAAATACGAACAAACAAAAAAGCGCGGAATTACACACTCCGCGCTTTAATAACATATTGATATACCGCCTTACCGCACTGATAAAGCGTTTATTCCTCAAGCTTTTTCTGAGACTGCATTTTGAGATACGCATTTATGAAACCGTCAATATCGCCGTCCATAACCGCATTGATGTTACCCATTTCGTAGCCCGTGCGGTTATCCTTGACAAGTGTGTACGGCATAAATACATACGAACGTATCTGATTGCCCCAGCCTATCTCTTTTTGATCGCCCTTAATATCCGAAATTTTGTCAAGATGCTCGCGCTCCTTGATTTCAAGAAGCTTGGATTTTAACATTCTCATGGCAACCTCTCGGTTCTGATGCTGACTTCTCTCAACCTGGCATGCTACAACAATTCCCGTCGGGATATGAGTAAGTCTTACGGCAGATGAGGTTTTGTTTACCTTTTGACCGCCTGCACCGCTTGAACGGTAAACATCCATTTTAATGTCCTCAGGAGCTATTTCAACCTCGACCGTATCATCGATTTCGGGCATTACCTCAACCGAAGCAAAAGAGGTATGGCGTCTGCCTGCCGCATCAAACGGGGAAACTCTTACAAGACGGTGTATACCCGTCTCACTTTTCATAAAGCCGTAGGCATTTTCGCCCTCTATGAGGATACTTGCCGATTTGAGCCCTGCCTCGTCGCCGTCAAGGAAATCAAGCGTAGTAACCTTAAAGCCGTGACGCTCGCCCCATCGGCAATACATTCTGAAAAGCATCTGCGCCCAATCCTGCGCCTCGGTTCCGCCTGCGCCGGCGTGGAAGGTAAGAATTGCATTTTTGGCATCATATTCACCGCTCAAAAGAGTTGTAAGGGTCATGGTGTCAAGATCACTTTCAAACTTTTCTACGCTCTCGGTGCACTCATCGAGCATACCCTCGTCCTCTTCTTCATTTGAAAGTTCAATCATAACAAGCGCATCGTCATAATCCTGCCTGAGCTTTTCATAAGCCGCCACTTTGCTCTTGAGGTTGCTTGTGCGCTGAACGACCTTTTGAGAATTGGCTATATCATCCCAAAAGCCGTCAACAGTCTGCTCTTTTTCAAGCTGCGCTATCTCTTCTTTCATCTTATCAAGACCCAGAGCCTCGGCGAGGTCATCAAGAGTCTTTTCATGGTTTATAAGTCGCAGTCTCAATTCTTCGTATTGAAGCATAAATATAATTCCTTTACTTATAATTTTTATATATTTACAAAGCTTAGTGCCTCGCCGACTATTTAATATCGGCTATGTCATAAGGCGTTTTTTGATACACAAAGTAGTTAAGCCAATTTTGGAAAAGCAGGCTTGCCGCACCGCGCCAGGTGTCTACGGGCGTTTTTTTGATGTCGTTATCAGGGAAGTAATTGTGCGGCATCTTTATGTCAAGACCCTTTTTTAAATCGCGGAAGTACTCGCGAGCCAAGGTGTCGCTATCATATTCGCAATGACCCGAACAGTAAAAATTGCGACACGCCATATCCGACACGAGATGGACTCCGGCTTCCTCGGAATAAGACAAAATCTGAAGATCCTTTACTCTTATTATATCCTCTTTTCGGTTTTCCGTGTGACGTGAATGCGGAACATAAAAGACATCGGAAAATCCGCGCAAAAGCGGATGATACAAATCAAGCGGTTGATGGCGAAATACGCCGAAAACCTTCTCGGGAAGCAGATGCTTCGGAATACCGTAATTATAGTAAAGCGCAGCCTGCGCTCCCCAACATATATTAAATGTGGAATACACATTTGTTTTTGCCCAATCAAATATTTTGCAGAGCTCGTCCCAATAATCGACCTCTTCGAAGTCCATCATCTCAACGGGCGCTCCGGTAACTATCATACCGTCGAATTTTTCGTCCTTGACATCGTCATAGGTTTTATAGAATTTGAGCATATGCTCCCTTGACACATTTTTTGAAATATGGCTTTTTACCTGCAGCAAGTCTATTTCAAGCTGAAGCGGAGAATTACTGAGAAGCCTTAAAAGCTGAGTTTCGGTCTCAATTTTTGTAGGCATTAAATTCAGTATTATAATTTTAAGCGGACGAATGTCCTGCTTGACGGCTCTGTCCTCCGTCATAACAAATATATTTTCAAGCTCCAGGCTATGATGCGCCGGAAGCTGATTATCTATTTTTATGGGCATACAGCCACCTCTTTCAAGAAGACGAACCTCGGTCTTTTACCCGTTTAAGTTCTGACAAAGTATTATAACATAACACATCACCGTTTGCAATGCCGATACACATAAAAATACCCCGACCGCAGTCGGGGTATTTTAAACTTATTTATTACCGTTTATATCAGCAAACGGGTTTTGTGTTTTCCTCTTCCTCGTCATCCTTACGTTTTTTACGAAGAATTATGAAGAATATAAGTGACAATCCACAAAGGAAAACAGCAGCTGCGGCGAGCGGATTTTCACGGATAAGTTCACCGGTTTTGGATATTACCGGGTTATTCATTATCGGGTTGCCGCTGTCGCTCGGTTTGGTTACCGGAACTTCGTTTGTCGGCTCCTCTACGGGTGTGCCGGGAACAATATTAATAGTACCGTCGTCGTTAACGACAAAGTCGAGCCATAAGGTATTGGTGCCCTTCGGAACAACTGCAATCTGCGAGCCGTCATCAAGTTTAATAACGGTTGTTTCTGTTGCCGTATCACTTACGCTTACCGAGAAAGTAGTCTTGCCGGCTACTTCACCGTTTTCGTCGGTGATTGTTACAACATGGAAACCGTCTTTAATAACGTCAACGCTGTATGCACCGTCTTTTCCTGCCTCAGCCTTGATTTCGCCGAGGTCAATGTCGAGCTTAGCGCCCGGGAAAAGGTTTTTACCGCGATACACATTACCATTCATACCCATACGAACACAAGGATCTTCGTGATCTCCGCCGGGATTTGTAGTGCCCGAGGGATTAGTGGTGCCCGAAGGATTGGTAGTACCTGAGGGATTAGTGGTGCCTGAAGGATTTGTTGTGCCAGAGGGATCTGTAGGAGCTGTCGGCTCTGTGGGTCTTGTCGGATCCGTCGGAGCTGTCGGCTCTGTGGGTCTTGTAGGCTCGGTAGGTTCTGTGGGATTTGTAGTCGGCTCTGTGGGTCCGAAGCATTTTTTAAATGTGAACACAATGTTCATATCGGTGGTAACCGAATCAAATCTCAACATACCGTACTGCAATTTATCGGTATAATCTTTACCGTTTACCGTGACACGCTCAAGGTGGCTGTCAAGCTTTGCAACAGCTCCGAGAGAAAGCGAATCAAAACGGTCAACGGCGAACTTAGCACCGCTTGCAATAAGGTTGCCGTCTTTAAGGACATACCCTCCGTCGTTATACGTTACGGTAATTTCATGGGTACTTGGGACTACAGTTTTAAGCTGTGTTTTACCGATTTCACCTGCCTCGGCGAAAACGCAAAGCTGCATGGTGAATATAAGCAAAACAGACAACAGCACACTGCAAGCCTTTTTCATGAAACCACCTCCTTAAAAATTTTAAAAATCAAAATCTGGCAATAATTATGCAGCAACGTACTCTACGGTATAAAGCATGTGGCCGACATACTCAGCTATGGGAGCGTTGAAGTCAGCGATTGTAACGGTTGTCGAAGACTTAACAGCGTTGTTAAGCTCGGTATATTCAGCAGCATCTCCGCCTGCTACGGTGAAGGTGAGGAATTTATCGGTAGCAGCGTTCGTCATTTTTCCTTCATTTTCAGCAACAGCCGAAACCTTGAGCTTAGCGCCGAGCTTAAGCTGAGAATCAACGGTGTAAGAAGCGTCCTGAGCTGCGGTGTCATTCCAAGCAACTGTGATCTCAGCAGGAATGGTAACGGTGTAGTTTTCGGGATCGTTGTTCTCCTTATCGGTTGTCTTTGTCTTAACCTGAACATCGGCGGTCTTGGGGTCTGATTCCTTGGTTATTGTAGCTGCGAATGAGGGAACCGCAATAGCGGCTATCATCATAACAGCAAGAAGAATTGATACTATCTTTTTCATAATTATAACTCCTTGATGTACTTAATGTTTAATGTTAAATAATTATTTGTCAACAACTGCTGCTGTGAAGGTAACGGTAGCATCGCTGTAATCGGTGATGGTAGCGTTCCAAGCTGCTGCTGCAACGTCAACGTTAATATTGTAAGTATTGTTAACTACCTCGGCAGCAGTCTTAACGGAAGTGTCGCCGCTGAAGGCGTAAGGAATGGTATAGCCGTTATCGGTAGCGGGCTTCATTTTGCCGTCGGCAGAAGCAACCGAAACGGAAAGACATTTGCCGGTCTTGAGAGTTGACGTAACATTGTAGGTGAAGGCTGTGGTTTCAGCGCCCCATTTAACGCTCATTTCAGCAGGATATGTTACTGTGAAATAACCGTCTGCGGGAACGTTTGTTGTATCGGTCTTAACGGTTGCGGAACCCTTGCCGCCCACTGTATCCTGATTGATTTCAGCTGCAAAGGACGGAACAGAAACTGCCGCGAGCATAGCAGCCGCAAGAACTATTGAAAGTAACTTTTTCATAATATAACTCCTTTTAGGATTAAAAAATTAAGCTATCGCTTCAACAGAAGCTGTAAATGTAAGAGTATCTTCATACTCATCAATGGAAACGGATCCCCAGTTTTCCTTAGTAATATTGACATTTACCGAATATGCGCTGTTGGTAACTGTCTCGTGACCGGTTGTTATGTTGGTATCACCGGTTATAGTGTAAGGAAGAAGTCTGCCGCCGCCTGTATGGAGATTTGCGTTGTCCTGAGCTACAGTAACACGAAGGTTATTTCCGCTCACAAGCGTACTCGATACAGTGTAACCGATTTCGGTACTTTCGGTGCCCCAATAAATGGTGGTTTCGGCGGGATAAGAAACGGTAAAGGCACCGCTTATTCCGCTTCGGTCGGTAACTACCGAGGAGTTACCGACGCCACCGGAAGTAGACTGGTTTATTTCAGCAGCAAAAGCGGGAACCGATATAGCCAAGAGCATCGCAGCTGCAATGACTATTGAAAGAATTTTTTTCATAATTGGTTCTCCTTGTATTTTGGAAGGGTTTCCGACTCTTAGATTGTAGCGGGAGCTATCGAAACCGTAAGTGTAAGATTGCCCTCGTACTCATCTACCGGAACCTTTGCCCAATCAGCTGAGGCAATGTTTACTGCTGCGTTAACAGCTTCATCTGCAACAACTGCAGAGGCTGAAGTATAAGCTGTGGTGCCTGCTACGCTGAAAGGAAGAGTAGCGGTATTGCCTGATGCGATAGCCTTGAGGTCGGTTGTGCCGTCTTCCTTTGCTACCGTAACATTAAGACGGTCGTTTGATTTGAGCTGGCACTTTACGTTGTATGTAAAGTCTGTGCTTTCTGCGCCCCAGTAAATAGTGGTTTCTGCCGGGAAGGTTACCGTGTAAGAAGTAGCCTCGGGACCGTCGGGACCGGTTTTTGTAGAAGTAATAACCTTAGCCGTATCGGAGGTATGGTCGCTTGTAAGCGTCTTGTCAGCTGCAAATGACGGAACGGAAACCGCTGCGAGCATTGCCGCCGCAAGAACTATTGAAAGTAATTTTTTCATTGTGGTTATCTCCTTTCAAAATCAAAGGCTTACGGTGAAGGTAAGAGTATCGCTGTACTCGCCGACGATGGCGTTGTTCCAATCGTCTGCGGCAACCTTAACCTTGAGGGTAAGTGCCTTTGCGGGATTGATAACGGGGCCGTCAGCTATAAATTCGAGGTTAGAGTCAGCCGAGAAATCGTAAGCCAATGTCTCGTTTGCATCCTCTGTAAGCTTCATAAGTCTTGAGCCCTCAACGCCGATTTTAAGCTTCTGGCCGTATTTAAGGTGAGACTCAACAGAAAATCCGTCAAGAGCTGTTTCCTCTGCGCCCCAGTAAATTGTGGTATCGGCCGGAATTGTAACGGTGTATTTAACAGCGTTGTCATCGGGAGCATCGGGGCCTGTTTTTGTGGAGGTCTTAACAATAGCTGTACCGGTATTGTCAGTCTCCTTGGTTATGGGGTTAGCTGCGAAAGCGGGAACCGAAGCTGCTGCAAGCATAACCGCTGCAAGTGCGATTGAAATAAGCTTTTTCATTATAGTAGTCTCCTTTCAATAATTAAACCTCAGCGGTAAAGGTAAGGGTGTCGTTGTAAACATCAACAACAGCTCTGTTCCAGTCCTCGCTGCTTATTGTAACCTTGAGGTTTTTGTCAACGGCCGGAGTTTCCTTGTTGCCGTAAACTACGGGGCTGTCTGCCGTGAAAGCGGTGTCGCCCGAAAGAGTATAGGGAAGAGTGTAAACCTCGCCTGCTGCGGCATCGGTCTTCATAGAGCCTGTGCCTGCTACGGTAACCTTGAGAGCCTGGCCTCTCTTGAGGTGAGACTCAACAGAGTAAACAAGATCTGTCTCCTCGGTGCCCCAGTAAATTTCTGTATCTGCCGGAATAGAAACGGTGTATCTGACAGCAACATCCTCAGGCGAATCGGGACCTGTTTTTGTGGATGTCTTAATTATGGTTGTGCCGGTCTGCTCTGTTTCCTTGGTTATGGGATTAGCTGCAAAAGCGGGAACCGAAACAGCTGCGAGCATGGCCGCTGCGAGTGCGATAGAAATAAGCTTTTTCATAATTTTATCTCCTTATATTTATTACGCGTTAGTATATTCTGCCGTAAAGGTAAGAACATCTGTATGCTCACCCGAAGCGGCTTTTTGCCATTCACCCTCTGCGATGTTCACGGAGAGGTCATAAGACTTCATATAATCGCCCGGTAAAAACGCCATTTGCTCTGCGCCTGTAAGCGTGTAGGCGATAGTCTTTGAGCTGTCCAAAGTGTTGACAAGCTTTGAGCCGTTGAGCGACGAAACAGCCACCTTAACGGTCTTGCCGGGAGACAGCCACATTTTAGTTGCCGTAACCTTACCTATTGCGTAAGAAGTAGCTTCCCACGGTATTTCGGTATCGGCAGGAATTGTAAGCTCATACTCATCCTGTTTGCCCTCGCCGGTAGAAATCTTTACGGAACCTACGGGGTTCTCTTTGTTCAGCGTAGCCGGAGCCGCGAAAGACGGAACAGTCACGAGCGACAATAAAAGCACTGAGAGCAAAACTGATAATGTTTTCTTCATAGAACCACCTCCTTATGGTCTTGATAAAGCATTTAATTTGTTAATTAACCTTTAGTGTAATCTACGGTATAAGTAAGAGTAGTCGAATACTCGGCTATCGGAGCGTCCGTCCAACCGGAAATTGTCAATGACGGTTTTTGAGCGGGAAGCGCTCCCTCATTTGTACCTGTAAATTCTGTGGAAGTAAAGTTCTGTGAAGTATACGGAAGAGCGTATGTCGATGTTGCTGCATTGGTAAGAGTGTCATTTGCGACAGAAGCGCTGCGTGCTACGGAAACACCAATCTTGCTGCCCGAATCAAGTGAAGACGTAACCTTATAGGAAACATCAACGGCTTCCGTCTCGCCCCAAGGAACATCTATTTCCGCAGGAATTGTAACCTCAAAGAAGTCGTCTGCGGCAAAATGAATATTGATAGTTTTTCTGACAGGCTCGTTTGTTGTCTTGTCAACAGCAACCTCACCGGTAGCATTATCGATAAGCTCTATTGTAATAACATCTTCACTCGTTACGGTAACGCCCGTGACGGTAAACGTAAAGTTTATTGCCTTGGGAGCTGCCGCCGAAGCGGTGTTATTTGCGACATCCGCGGTTTCGGGAGAAGTGTTAAGAGCTTTTGCCGTTACGGTCTTTTCAATCGCACCCGTCATTGCAACGTTGTAATCGAGGGTGTTGCCTGTAGCGTCCTTAAGACCTCCGTTTTTAGAGGTTACACGAAGTGTGTAGCTTCCGTCCGGATAGTTAACGGCATTTGAAAGAGTAAAGACTGCGGTTCCCGTTGTTGCATCCTTATTGAGAGCGACGCTGTCTTTGTCTACCTCCGAAGCAAAGTTCGGGAAAATACGGAGGGTATCTATAATACCGTGGAGAGCTTCGCCGTCCGAGGAATTAACGGTGTTACCGTCGTTAACCTCTTGAACCTGCCTTATATAGCCCTTAAACGAATTGTACTCTTCAACCGCTTCCGTTATTGCAGTGAGGTCCTGAATACCGCTATTGTCCATTTGACCCTTAACGGTATTGTAAAGAGCCGTGTACTTTTCTTCAAGTCTAACAACGCCGCCCTTAACCGTCTTACCGGTGATGTCGTCGGTGTAAGTTTTGATATTGGCAAGCACCTTGTTAACCGCCTCGGCCGCCTTAGCATAATTCTTATACTGAGGAGCACTTGCAAATTTGTCGGCCTTATCAGTTAAGATATACTTAGCGTAATAATCAAGGTCGTTATACTTTTCGAGGTAGTTTTCAAGCGCCGCGGTCTGACCGGTAGGCATAAGCTTGCAGTCGGTCGTAAGGTCGGTCGCTTTACCGGTCTCGCCGTACATTGAAGCAACAAGAGTGTTAAGGTCTTTAATACCGGTTATAGCGGTACCGGAGTCACTCGTGTAGCCGTCACGGTAATTTTCGAGAAGTCTCAAACGTTTTGCAACCTTATAAAGGTTTTCCATTTTTGTGACGTTCTCCGTACCGAGCGCCGCAATCGCCTCGTCGGTATAGCGCTCATAAGACTGCTCATACCAATTGATTATGTTCTGTACGTCAGCCGCGGTGAGAGAATATGCGCCGTAATTTATAAGCGGCTTCTCTATTCCGCTCTCATCGGTGCCGATAACAAAACCGGGATAAGGTAAGGCGTTGCTGCCTGTTACGGAACCGCCGGTTGCTGCAGCCGGCATAGCCTCAATCAAAGGTTTCAAATCGGCAACCGCAATTTGCGGCTGATCGAGCAAAGTGATGCCGTCGTCGATGCTCTTGTACTTTTGAAGCACGCTGTATGCTCTTGCAACGGAAGGTATTGTCTTTTGATAATCCGAAAGCTGCGCATAAAGAGCAAGTGCCTTGTTTATCTTTTCGGTACGAGTGTTTGCTTTATAAATATCAACATCCGCTACCGCGTTTTCAAACTGCATTGAAGTAAGAGACTTAACCTGTGCATAATCGTCGAACGAGACGTCGCCGGTTCTGTTTTGTACGCCTGCGCCGTATGCCGAGGTACCCTGTCTGTATGTAAAGCCGACAGAGCCTATTGTAAAGCTCTTACCGTTCATTGCGGTTGCGCTCTTCCCGTTTACGGACGAATCGTCGTAATTTGACAAGGGCGCTATACCTATGGTAACACGGAAAATGTTGTTAAGGGACTCGGCTTTTTCATCTATACGATAGTTAGAGGTTGCCGAAATACCCTGAACGCCTCTCGAGAACTGGAAGAGCGGAACCATAACATAGCCCTTGTAGTGAGAAAGGGTCAGGTAATCGCCGTCTCCCGTATCTATGCCGTACTCCGAGGTGTAAGCGTAAATTCTTCTCTTGCTTTCATCCTTGGGAGTACATTTAGCCCATTCACCCGTCTTGGGGTTAATGAGATAGAAGTAAGAAGCCGCGTTGTTGCTGCCGAAGTCGAGGGTGTAGTCCTCAGCGGCACCGTCATAGTATGAGCTGATATTAAACGCCATTGAGAATGTGTCAAGCTGAGAGAAGTCTGCGTAGAATACAAGTGCCAAACGGTCGGTTTCGCCTATTTCGTTTTTGGAATACGACTTAGCAAAATCGCCGAGACTCTCAGACGACATATTGTTGGCTCTCAGCGCGGAGTAATCGCCGCTGCTGCTCGGTTCTTCGTCAACAAGTCCCTTTGTAATGCTTATGCAGTTATACCAGCCTTTTCTGTCTTCGGCATACTGGTTATTTATGGTAACCGTTGCGGCGTTTTTGCCCTCAAGGCCGTTTGACGTAATGATTGCCGAGGTACCGTTTTGGCGATAATCTGTAATACCGTTTCTCTGCGGGTCATTACCGAGAGCGCCGGTCGGTATAAGTGTAGGCGTTGCAGTATCTTCACGATGCGCCGAAAGTGAGGCAAAGGGAACCTGATATGTCAAATATCCCTTAGAATAGTAGTAATCCTGCCCTACCTTGCCGGCATATTTTGAGTTTTCAAATTGCCAGCTTCTGGTGCCTTTTTCTAAGGAATCGAAGTCGCCGAACGGTATAACCTTATTGTTTGTAAGCGCCTGGCCTATTACAACAGAGTTGTCGGCAAGCTCTTCTTCTATGAAGCTGAAGTACTTTAAGAGCTTCTCCTCTTCCGCTCTGCCGAGCATAGTGAGCTGGCTTAAGTTAAGGCGGATATAAACCTCATAAAGGCTCTTAACAACGGCTTTATCCTCATCGCTTACCGCAAGAGTATTTTCGTCAAAATCGGGAAGCTGCTCAAGCTTCGTTGAAATCATCGGAATGAAATCCTCTGCACCCGAGTTAGCAGAGCCGTAGGTTTTACCGTCTATACAAGCCTGCTTGGCGGTCTTGTATTTTTTCCAAGCCTCGGTCATACCGAGTGCTGCCGCCTTGGTATCGAGCGCAGACTCCTCAAGGAATGAAGCATCGATTATACCGGATTTTCCGGCTTCTTCGGATTTGTTATATTCCTCAATTGATTTTTTATAACCGGCTATCAAGTCCTCGATATACTTAACGGCGCGGTAATCGTAGGAGTTAGGATCTTCAATGTACTTTTGGCAGGCATTGAAAATAGCGCGCGGAATTTCTGTTTCCTGGTCATAATATGTCTTAACGGGCGTGCCTGTGTTTGTTGCTCCGTTAAGGGTATTTTCGCTGTATTTCTGACCGTCTGTACGGTAGAACAATACATTATCAAGGAAAATCTTTTTACCTACGCTGCCGTTGTTGGTTTCAAGGCTCGTAGAAGCCGGGTCATACGAGCAACCCGTAAACTTAAAGCCGGCGGACATAATATCCTCGATAGCTTTAAAAGCATTTGTACGATTAACTACCGGATCTTCACCCGTACCGATTTTGGTCTTATCGATATAAGCTCTTTTGGGCGAATCGGCTGTTGTCTTGCCACCGTCCTCCGTAGTCATGCACGGAGCGAGCATCGTGCCGCCGTCGATATAGTATGTGCCGCCAGTCAATGATGTCTTGTTAATTCTGAAGGAATAGCGTCTAATAAGCAGAGCATCGGATATCGAAGTACCGGCAGGGTCAACAACTACCGACTGCGAAAGCTTAATTTTCTCGTTATAATACTTGTTGGCATTTGCTTTAGTTTTATCCGAGTTGTTCCACACATACATATCGGACACAGGATTTTTTACACCGAAATCCTCGTTGGATTCCGTGACAACGGAGTCGGTTTCGGAGCACATAAACTGAAGCGGTATGCGGACATATCCCTTGAAATGGTCAAGGTCAACGGTACCGTCTTTTAACATAACCTTTTTCCAGCTACCGTCCGTTTGCTGCAGGTATAAATATGGATCCTCACCCATATAGCCTGCTTTTGTGGTACCGACAGTAGAATAAATCATATCGCCGTATCTGTTGAAAGCGTTATCCTTGTCGTTATAGCTATTATCAAAGTCCTGAGCAAACCACTTTTCGTTTGAACGAAGGCGGAATGAAAGCCCCGTTACGCTGACCTGTGAGAAGTCAAGATAGTACCAAATCTCGGAAGCACCCGTCGGGTCCCAAGTCTGGCGGCTCCATGTTGTATCAAAGGACTGAGGGCTGTCGGTGGTTGCGGCGGACTCGATACGCATTGCGTAGCCGTAGCTGTTGCCCGTGTCTTTAACGCCTACACCATCGGTTCTGCCTCCGACTGTAAGGTGATTACCCTCCTGCATATAGTCAAGTGAGCCTGACGTACTGCGTACATTGTTGATTTCGGCGGTTCTCTCGTCGGTTCCGTCATCCGAAAACGAACCGTGGCTATCTGCTTGACCTTTTTTATCAAAGGTAAGGACTTCACGCATGGCAAGAACGTTGTTTGTAACGGGGGCATAAGCGTCCGCATTGTATACATAAGTCGGAACATCCGAAACGTATGCGTTAACAGCCTCCGAGAACCAGCCGTCGCTGTCGTACGCCGTTATCGTAATATTGTAACGGTGATCGTCAGACAGACCCGCAGGCACCTTTGTTTTGATTTCGTCTGCCGTAATCTCAGCCGTGTACGGTGCGGTACCGGTGGGACTAACCATCTTGCGCAGCAAAACCGTGCTTGTGTGAACCTCGGTATATGTTCCGAGATCAACAAGCTCTAACATATACCCGTCAATTGTTTTTGTGCCGGTTTTGCGCTCGCTAACCTTAGCCGCGGGGAAGCTGACCGTAATTCCGCCGTCGTCATTAAGTGTTGCAGCCGCTTCCCTTTTATCCGATTCGGTAAAGGTCGGTATCGGGTCATATTCGCCCTCGCCGGCCGCGAGAACCATGGGAATCGACGTTACCAAAAGCACTACGCAAAGCAGCACAGCAGTTATGCTTTTTCCGATTTTAATCTTTGAATTTTTTTGCATAAACTGCAACTCCTTTCCTCAAAATCTGTATTTTGAATATAGTTTCTTATGAAACCACGATGGTCGTTTTTAAATCCATATTGTTAAGTTTACGCTGTTCTTTATCAAAGCTGTATGTCTTAACATGGATTGTTGCCGGATAGGTTCCTGCCGCAAGCTCACGGTTCAGCGTGAACTTTGATATTGAATAGCCAGGCGGCAAGAGATTTGAGGTATATATAACCTCGCCTGTATCTGAAAGCTCTATTTCTATAACAAAGAAGCACGGGTTTTCCTCGGGATTTGAGAATACGAAGCTCTGCTCCTTGGTATTTGCCGCCAATGGAAGCTCGGGAATACCGTAGACCTTTATCTGCCTGCCCCTTGTTTTTGTTTTATCGGGTACGGAAATCTCGCCCTCGCCCAATATGGCATTTTGGTCGATTACGCCTGCGGGGGGCGTTGTGGTTGTGCCATCGCCGCCTGTCGGTATAACGGCCTTTAAAAGGAATATAAGACCTATTATAAGTGCCGCTATCAAAAGCGCAAACAAAAGCCAAAGTAAGAGCCTGTCTTTAACTATCGCAATGAATTTGTCAGCCTCTGTCTCTATGTAGCCGACTACCGCGGTATGAGGCATTTTCGTTGCGGCATACACCTTTTCGGTTTGCCCGTCGTCAGACTGCAAATCACCGATTTCGCGTTTGCCCTTACCTATTTGACCGACAACCGTATAGCCGCCCGAGGGATAGCGCGAGTCTATTTCTTTCTTTTTGAAATAAGAAACCGAGAAGCCGGTTTTGCCGTTTTTGTAAACGCCCTCGCCATCGGCTCCGGTAAGATGCCGAAATATAAGATCTGCCAAATGAAAAACCTCCGATAAATTGATTAAAAACGCTATATATAATAGTATACGATAAATCCGCACCGCTTCGGGTTTACTTTAACGTTTGTTTTCCATCATTTTGCGGAGCAAGCGTCTATTTACCGATTTTAAGGCGCAAACGGGTACACTATTACACCGTATATTTATACTTAAGTTTACACCAAAAATGACTTGGTGTAAAGAGTTTTTAGCTAATTTAAAAACTCATTTTAAACAGTCTTTAAACCAAATATTAACAAATTATGAACTTAGTTTGACAATCTTTTGTCATTTTAAAATGAAAATATGTAAAATTTTAGATTACAAGCACTCTTCGACAAAAATTGCAGCCGTTTTGGGTAATATTATACAAATTACACACCAGAAATTCTCTGTAATCAATTCACTTTCAGAGAACTCTTCCGTTTAGCCTCTTGATTTTATCACGTGCTGTGCGACAAAAAAACGCCATTGTAACAAAAGGCCGTTTTAATTTCATAAACGCCCGAAAAGCACAAAAAAACGGGCTTGTAAAGCGAATTACAAGCCCTAAAATGTTTATATCTATAAGATAATTTCGGATATTACGGAGTTGGAGAGTAAAAATCCGCGCCGCGTCAGAGAAATTCCGCCGTTCTCACAGCTGCAAAGCCCGTATTTTTCGTATTGCTTTGCGCTTTCAAGCATTTTTTGCGGTATCTCATGATGAAAACGGGCGTAAAAACGCTCTTGAGTAAGCCCCTCGCGAAGCCTTAAAGCGAGCATACAAAATTCCTCTTCGTCGCCGCCGTCGCCCTCAGTTAAACGCTCATTGCCGCTTATGAAATACTCAATATCACTCGGATAATATGTGCGTTTTCCGCCTAAAAAAGAATGTGCCGAAGCACCTATGCCGAGGTACTCCTCATCATGCCAATATTTCAGATTGTGGCGGCTCTCAAAGCCGGGAACCGCAAAATTTGATATTTCATACTGCATAATACCGTGTTCTTCGAGGTATTCGCACATAAAAAGGTACATATCGGCCGTATCGTCGTCAGAGGGAAACGGCAATTTGTTTCTCATACGAAAAAACGGCGTATTCTCCTCTATTTTGAGAATATAGCAGCTGAGATGCGGCACACCCGAAGAAATGCAGAAATCAAGCGTACTTTTAAGGCTCTCTTTAGTTTGACCCGGCACGCCGAGCATTACATCAAGCGAAATATTATTTATTCCCGCTTTTTTTGCCCGTGAAACGACACTTTGAACCTCGCTTTTGCCGGCTCGTCTGCCTAAAATCCTACGTTCGCCGTCATTTGCCGACTGAAGCCCTATGGAAAGCCTATTTACTTTACACTCGCTTACTTTTTCAAAGAATTCGTCACCGAGCGAAAACGGGTTGCACTCTACCGTTATTTCCGCATCATCGGTCAAAAACGTTGATTTTGCGCCGTTTATGATTTGGCAAAGATAATCCGGAGCCAAAACCGACGGAGTTCCGCCGCCAATGTAAAGAGTATCAGCTTTACAACCAAACTGTTTTGAATTGTTCCGAAGCTCTCGCAAAACAGCCGAAACATATCTGTTTTTTGTATCGTCATCGGCGCGAAACGAGTAAAAATCGCAATACGGGCACTTTGAATTGCAAAACGGAATGTGAATATACAGTCCTATATTATTCATCGTCTAATTTAAGCACAGCCATAAACGCCTCTTGCGGAACTTCTACCGTACCGAACTTGCGCATACGCTTTTTACCCTCTTTTTGCTTTTCAAGCAGCTTCTTTTTACGCGTTATATCGCCGCCGTAGCATTTAGCGAGCACGTCCTTGCGCATTGCCTTTACGGTTTCGCGCGCTATTACCTTGCCGCCCACGGCTATCTGAATGGGAATTTCAAACATCTGGCGCGGGATATTGTCCTTAAGCTTCTCGGCTATTCTGCGCGCTCTCGGATATGCCTTTTCGGAGTGAATAATAAACGATAGGGCGTCTATCATATCGCCGTTCAAAAGAACGTCGAGCTTTACAAGGCTTGACCTTTGGTAGCCGCAAAGCTCATAGTCGAACGAAGCATAGCCGCGCGTACGCGATTTTAAGACGTCAAAGAAGTCATAGATTATTTCGTTAAGCGGGAGTATATATTTTAAGTCCACCCTATCGGCGTCAAGATACGTCATTTCTTTATATTCGCCGCGTCTGTCCTGGCAAAGGTCCATTATGGCTCCCACATAATCCTTAGGAGAAAAGATGTGCGCCTCCACCATGGGTTCCTCCGCAAAATCGATTGTTGCGGGGTCGGGGTAGTTGCACGGATTGTCTATTTCGACTACGTTTCCGTCGGTAAGATGTATTTTGTAAACAACCGAAGGTATTGTTGTTACAAGGTCAAGGTCATACTCTCTCTCAAGGCGTTCCTGTATGATTTCAAGGTGCAAAAGCCCCAAGAAACCGCACCTGAAGCCGAAACCGAGGGCACTTGACGTCTCGGGTTCAAACGAGAGCGAGGCGTCATTCAGCTGTAATTTGGCAAGAGCGTCCCTAAGAGCCTCATAATCCGCTCCGTCCGCCGGATAAATTCCGCAGAAAACCATCGGATTTACCTTACGATATCCTGCAAGCGGCTCCGAAGCCGGATTTTCGGCAAGAGTCACGGTATCGCCTACGCGCGCATCGCCTACGGTTTTAATCGAAGCGGTGATATAACCGACCTCACCCGAGGACAGCTGCTTTGTCGGCTCCAAGCTCTTGGCGCGCATATATCCCGTTTCCACAATTGTAAATTCGGCACCCGTAGCCATAAGACGCATGGTCTGCCCCGGCCTTACCACACCGTCAACTATTCTGACATAGACAATTACACCGCGATAGCTGTCATATACGGAGTCAAATACAAGCGCTCTGAGCGGCTTTGAATCGTTATCATCCGGAGGCGGCACAAGGTTTACGATTTCCTCGAGCACAGCGGGGACATTCTCGCCCGTTTTTGCCGAAATTCGCGGCGAATCCATACACGGTATGCCTATAACGTCCTCCACTTCTTTAGCAACGCGCTCCGGCTCTGCGGCGGGAAGGTCGATTTTATTTATTACCGGCACAATTTCAAGGTCGTGGTCAAGCGCAAGGTAGGTATTTGCAAGAGTTTGAGCCTCTATCCCCTGTGACGCGTCAACTATCAGCACAGCTCCCTCGCATGCCGCAAGGGAACGCGACACCTCATAGTTGAAGTCAACATGACCGGGAGTGTCTATTAAGTTCAGTTCATATTTTTTGCCGTCGGCAGCCTTGTAATCAAGCTTTACGGCACGTGCCTTAATGGTTATGCCGCGTTCACGCTCAATATCCATATTGTCAAGAAGCTGCGCCTCCATATCACGCTTCGCTACGGAATCCGTAAGCTCCAACAAACGGTCGGCAAGCGTACTCTTGCCGTGGTCGATATGGGCAATTATGCAAAAATTTCTGATGTAGTCCTTTTTACCTGACATAAATTTCCTCTTTTATCTTTTTAAATCCCGTATATTATATCAAATTCGAAGTTAAATGTGAATACCGAAAATTATTTCTCACGGTCATAAAAAGACAGCATCGGCTTTATCTTTTTGCCGCCTATCACTCTCTGCTCGTAGTTTTTGGTTATTTTAAACACCGTCCCCGACAAAAGCAACAGACCTATAAGGTTCGGCAGAGCCATAAGACCGTTAAACGTATCGGAAAGATCCCAAACAAGCTGAATGCTCGACACGGCACCTATAAATGTCATTGCGAGAAATATTATTTTATACACCGCAGTCAGCTTTTTTCCGCCTATATATTCTGCGGCGCGCGAGCCGTACACCGACCAGCCGAGTATGGTTGAAAAAGCGAACATAACTATACCTATGGATACTATATAAGAGCCCCATTTGCCGAGCACACTCTCGAAGGCATATATTGTTATATTGACTCCCTCAAGTCCGCTTTGCAGATTTGCCCCGGTAGTCAGTATTACGAGTGCCGTAAGTGTGCATATAACAATGGTGTCAAAAAACACCTGAAATATGCCCCACATACCCTGTGTTACGGGTTCCTTGGCATCAGAGGAGGAATGGACCATTACCGACGAGCCGAGGCCAGCCTCATTAGAAAATACTCCGCGCGCCACACCGAAACGCATGGCTCTTGAAATACCGTATCCCATAACGCCTCCTCCGACGGAGCGCATACTGAACGCCCCCGAAAATATCTCGCCGAAAGCGTCGCCTATATGGCGGAAGTTTACGATTATTATTATAAGCGCACCTATTATGTAAAACGCCGCCATAAAAGGCACAAATTTTTCCGTCACCGTGACTATTCTTTTCAGTCCGCCGTAAATTATAACGGCTATAAGGGCACAAACGACTATCCCTGTGACAACGCCCGGTATATTAAACGAACCCTTAAGTGCCGTGGATATTCCGTTGACCTGAGCCACCGAGCCTATTCCGAACGACGCAAACAGACAAAAAACAGAAAATATAACCGCAAGCCACTTTTGGCCGAGTCCTTTTTCGATATAATACATAGGGCCGCCCACCCACTCGCCTTTTTCGTTTTTTCTGCGGAAATATATGCCGAGCGCATTTTCGGAAAAGCTCGTCATCATACCGAGCAAAGCAGAAATCCACATCCAAAATACCGCACCCGCTCCGCCAGAGGAAATCGCGGTGGCTACGCCTACAATGTTGCCCGTGCCTACCGTTGCGGCAAGAGCCGTTGCAAGTGCCTGAAACTGCGATATGGCTTTTTCGTCCTTGGTTTTTGTTACCTTGCGGTCTTTAAAAATTGCGGCAACCGTATTTTTAATTGTGTAGCAAAAACGGCGTATTTGAAAAAATCGCGTACCGCACGTGAGATAAAGGCCGGTAAGCAGCATCAATATGAGCATCGGAGGCCCCCAAACGACGCTGTTTACCTTACTGTTGATATTCTGAATAAGCTCTACAAAATTTTGCATAGTACCTCCGAATATGTTTTTATTGAATAACAAGAAAACGGGGCAAAAGCAGCTAATAACAGTATTGCCTTACACCCCGAATTATTAAGAATAAAGCTTTCCGACTATGATGTTCACAAGCGAAACCGGCAATGCCTTTGAAAGTGCCAAAAACAGATGATATTTAGCGCCTTTTGTAGACAAAAGCTTCGGACGAGCTTTGGTTGCCGCAGCATACACCGCATCGGCTATATCGTCCGGTGACATACCGTTTTGCTCGTCGCGCTCCATACCGGCAACCGCTCTTTTAAGTGTTTCGCCGTAAAATTCGTCACCGGCGGTATTTTTCTCTCTTGCCGCAGTAAAACCCGTTTTAACATCGCCCGGCATTACGGCGCAGACCTTTATATTAAACGGTCGCACCTCGTTTGCAAGAGCCAGAGTCAGCGAATTTACAGCCGCCTTTGACGCCGAATAAAACGCCTGAAACGGTATGGCAAGCGGAGCTGCGAGAGAGCTGAGATTAACAATTCTTCCGCCGCCTTGAAGTCTCATATATTTAATTACGTTTTTTGAGCAAATAAAGCAGCCGAAGAAATTGACGTCAAACTGTTTTTTAGCTTCTGCAAGCTCTGTGAATTCAACCGCCCCTGAGATGCCGAAGCCTGCATTATTCACAAGTATATCAATGCTTCCGCTGTCATTATATATTTTTTTGAATGCCTCGGAAACCGAGTGTTCATCCGTGACGTCGCACGAAATATGCTTAATGCCGACTGTTTGAATCTTCGGCTCGCGGCGACTCAGCTCATACACCCTGTATCCGTTTTCAAGAAACTTACGGCAGCAGGAAAGTCCTATTCCGCTCGAACCGCCCGTAACAACTGCAGTTTTCATCAATCTCAACTCCGTTAAAGCAGGCAAAGGCGCAAAGCCGCCGCACCCGTAAAATACAAAAGAATTTTATCACAGCGGAAACGTTTTCGCAACTAAATGCGAAAAAATATCCGTAAATCTTGTACGTGTTGCCGTATTTAGGCTTATTATATTATATCGCCGGTCTTACAATCCCCGGATTATGCCTATTTGTCCGTTATTTTATTTTATTAAACAAGTCGATAATAAATACGTCGATATTGTTTGCGGCATATTCGGCGATGCCAAACGGCGAGCTTCCTAAGACCGATTACCGATTTTCACAATTTGCGGTGCTTTTACCGTTTTTTAACAGAATTACAGTTGCACATTTTGCTCGTAAGCTTTAAAATTACAGTATATAGTTATATTGTCGCAGGCATTAAAAGCGGCATAAGAATCGGTATAAATCCGAATAAAATCAGCCATTTCATATTCACGAAAAAGGATGGAAAACAATGAAAAAGAAAAAAGAGAAAGGAAATAGCAAGGGTTTATCAAGATACCTTGTATCGGCATTACTGTTTTTGTTGTTCGAAGCGGTGGCAATCACACTATGGCTAATAAAGGATAATCTGTTTTATTTGCTGAATTTCAGCTACATAGGCACCTGTCTCGCATTGGGGACGGCACTTTTTACCGCCGAGAAACGCTATGCGCGTCATTTTGTACAGCTGGCAGTCGGAAGCTATATGCTGCTGTATCTCGGCATAATCTCCCGAGAAAATATGCAGATTGAAGGCTTTTGGTACTATCTGTTCCTCGGCGTTTTTGAAGCAGCAACCATTCACTATGCCGTTGCCAAAATCTTCGGGCCGCTGCTGTTCGGACGCGGATGGTGCGGCTATGCCTGTTGGACGGCTATGGTTTTGGACTTTCTTCCTTATAAGCAGCCACGGAAGCCGCGAAAAGAAAAGCTCGGAATTCTGCGTTATGTGATGTTTGCGTTATCATTGGCTCTTGTGGCGGGTCTGTTTTTGTTCAAGGTCGCAAATCTTGAGAAAATTATGTTTTGGCTGTTTCTCGCCGGAAATGCGCTTTACTATATATCCGGAATTGCGCTTGCCTTTATATTTAAGGATAACCGCGCGTTCTGCAAATATCTCTGCCCTATCACAGTATTTCTGAAGCCTATGAGTTATTTTTCGCTTCTGCGCGTCCACTGTGACGAGAGCAAATGCGTTCATTGCGGCAAGTGCCTGAAAGTATGCCCCATGAATGTTGAGGTTAACAAGGATTCACGCAAGCGAAAAAACGGAACAGAGTGTATTCTCTGCTACGAGTGTACAAAAAACTGCCCCACAAAGGCACTTCATTAAAGCGAAAAAATAAAGAAAGGTGCAATTCCGAATGAATTGCACCTTGTTTTTTACAAATTCAAAAAATCTTTTCTGTAATCTACTCCAAAGTATTCGGCGAGCTGCTGCATTTCGCTGTCCTTTATCGTGTTGACTCTCGGCATATTACAGGTAAGCATATAAATCTGCGCCGCTTTTTCCACGGTTTCGATAAGCCCAAAGGTTTCGTCCATCGTTTTGCCGGCAGAATATTTTTATAGACATAATACTGCACAAGTGCTAAAATTTAAGCAAATTCTAATTGAATTTAATTTTTAAAAACGCTTTGGAAGAGTTGGCAAATGACAAAACAAAATTCTATGCTTACCGGCAAGCCGATAAAAAGTATAATTAAATTCTCGCTGCCGATTATGGCTTCATCGCTTTTACAGTATAACTATACATTGGTCGACAATATACTTGTCGGGCGATATGTAAGCACGGACGCTCTTGCCGCAGTCGGCGGAGTCGCCTCGATAAACTCGTTTATTGTCGGTGCGGCACTCGGCCTTACAAGCGGATTTACGATACCGGTGGCGCACGCTTACGGCGCAAAGGACCAAGACAGGGTCAACAGATATTCCGGAAGCAGCATTACGGTGTCGTTCTTGCTCGGGCTATTGCTTGTTGTTGTCGCGCACATTATTTCCACTCCTCTTTTGAAGCTTATCGGCACGCCGGACGAAATTCTCGGCCTTTCCTCGGCGTATGTAAACATTCTTTACTTTGCAATACCGTTTCAGATGCTCTCAAACAATTTTACCGCAATTTCAAGAGCCGTCGGTGAGAGCAGAAAACCGCTCATATATTTTACGGCAAGTATTTTTGTAAATTTCGTGCTTGACATGCTGTTCATAAAGGTATTTCGCTGGAGCGTTGAGGGAGCTGCGCTTGCTACGCTTATTTCTCACATTACGGCAGCCGTCCTTACGGGAAATTACATTTTAAGGCGCAATACAAGCGTACACATTTCAAAAAAAGAGCTCAAACTCGACCTCAAAACAGCATTCATACAGTTAAAATTGGGAATACCAGTTTCGCTTCAGTTTACCGTTACCTCTATCGGGTCGATGTGTCTTCAAAGCGCGGTAAATTCATTCGGCACGGCGACTATTGCAGGCTTTACCGCCGCAGGAAGGGTCTATGTTCCTACTGATTTTGATACAAAAGAAAAAGCCCTCTCCGGGGCAAAAGCCGCCGAAAAAGGCTTGAAATAAGGGCTTCCGAGGTCATGCTCTGACTTTGGAAGCCCTTATTTTATGTGTTCATTTGTCCTGCTGCCGCTCGGTAATGTGGCGGAGTGACAGCCTTGCGGTGTAGTGATTTTGGAATAATTAAAAGGTGGGGAAAATTAAAAAGTTAAGCAAAATGCTCCTCCACTATCGCATTCAACTGTGAAGCAATCTCCGAGAAGTCCCGGTTCAAATCAAGCGTCTTCACGCTGATCTTGTTTCCACTCATCTGGTAGCTGTTGTCCGGCTGGATCGCCTCATCCGTTGCGGCATAAAGGAGCATACCAGAAACCGTATGCGGCTTATCACCAAACTCTGTATCCTTGTTCTTGACGTAAGTGAAAATTTGATACAGATTGCCAGAGTGCAGTGTGTGTACGTCGTACTGCGTCTGCGTCGTATGCGTATAGTATTTGGCGTCAATGATGAGGATCTTATCATCCTTGGTCAGCATGATGTCACTCTGCATCACCGGCAGCATTGTTCCAATACCATCGTCCAAGGCCCAAGGGATCTGTGAGGCTGTTGCTGTTACCTGCGGGCATTCCTTCACATAGTATTCGAGGATGAATTTCTCGTACAAGCGGTTCATACGCTGTTCATCAATAAAGGAAGCCAACTTGTATTCTCCAGAGTCAGTCGTCAGAAGCATTCCTTCCAAAATGAACTGGCACAGGCTGATGAGCATACGGTAGGTATTGTTGTTCCGCTGAAACCGAATAGCTGACCAGCGAATCGAGGTTGGATCGATTGTGTCAACATTCGAGAAGAACAACATTTCCTTCTTCAAATCACTTTTGTATTCTTGATCTACTTGCGTGTGTCGGAGAAGAAGCATAACGGTCGTTTTGAGTATCTGATTTAGAAGGTTGTTTTCAGAAAGCTCGTCATACTCGCAGGTTAGTACCCGTTTCCTGGCGAGGCGATTCTGTATGGTTCCCGGCATATCGATTTTGCCGCGAACAACAGCAACATTCTCTTTCCTGTTCAGGTACTCCCGATACAGGCCCTGTTTCAACTGTCTGCTGATGCCCTTCGCCAGAATTGCGGCAAAAAGGTTGTGCATGTTCTCAAACTCTTCAGTAGCAACATCCTCATAGCCGCCTTGATTCAGCGTAGTAAAGGCATACGAAAGCATATAGTATATGTTTTTTATGAAGATGCTCTTGTCCTTAATCATTGAAACACACCTTGCAGAATGTTCTCCCAACGCTGGAGTTTATTGGCGTCGTCGAACCAGTATTCACTGAGCATCGGAAGAATGTCATAATCAACGATGGAGTGCAGCCATTCCTCGGTGCATACATCCCTGCCACAGAAATAGCTGTGGCCGATGCAAAAGCCCTTACCCAACGATTTATCAAGAGAGATCTCTCGGTTCAGGTCCTTCACCTTGTTAATGAGTTCATTCAGAGTCTCGTTGTTCAGACCGTTCTGGTAATGAATGAATCCCTCGGAATCGAAGCCCGGTTCCACCTCAAAGAAGCTGAAACGACGACGAAGCGCATAGTCGATCATGGCAAGGCTGCGGTCTGCCGTGTTCATCATGCCGATGATGTAGAGGTTCTTCGGAACGGAAAATGAGAGTCCGTTATAAGCGAGAGTCGCTTTTGTGCCTCTGTAGTCCTTTTCGATAAGCATCAGCAACTCACCAAAGATTTTACTCATATTGCCACGATTGATTTCGTCGATAATAAAGAAGAACTCCTTATCCGGTTGGTTTGCGGCTTTCTGACAAAAACGATAGAAAATACCGTACTTCAACTCAAAGCCATCCTCGACCGGCTTATAGCCCATCATGAAGTCTTCGTAGGAATAGTTCTGGTGGAACTGTACGAATTCGATGCGGCTATCGTCCTTTTCGCCCATCATGGACCAGGCCAGACGTCTTGCGGCAAAGGTCTTACCAACACCGGGAGCCCCCTGCAGAATGATGTTCTTCTTATTACGGAGAACAGCCACAAGATTCTCGTAGCGTTTTTCGGTCATGTACACCTCATCGAGGAAGTCGCTCTTTGTGTAAGCATCAATGGAGGCTTCCTGCGCTACCGGATTTTCCTCACGAATCAGATCGAGGATGAAGTCAAATTCACCTCTGGTGAGCTTGAACAGGCTACCTTGCGGATTCTGGAAATACTCCATACGCTCCAGTTCCGGGCATCCTCTCAAGGCCGCGTAATCAATCGGCGAAGTTAGGCCTTCGACCTTCTCAAAGAACAGTTTTTCGCCGTCCTGCTCAGCGCTGACGCGACCGATGGCAACAATCTGCTTCACCGGATTCGATTCGTATCCGATGATCATATCCCCGGCCTTCGCATCAAGGAAGTTCTGGAAGATACGACGCTTATTTCCGTTCTCATTATAAAGCGTGTATGCCTGAACCTCGCCAACCGCAATGTCTGTAAAGCTCCATATCTTCGGATTTGCATTCAGCCACCAGTAACCACGGTCTTCCTCTCCGGGAGCAGCTTTCACATACAGTTCAATACTGGAAAGATCAACCTTATCCAGTGCGGCTGAGAGCTCATCACGAAGTCGCCAAATGTAGGACCCCTGTTCCTCTTTCGCCGCATAACGTCCAACATAGAGGATTGGCCACCACTTTGAGTTCTTCGCATCTCCTTCCATGACAGGACAGCCGGTCTTATCAGCTATTCTTTTCGCAAGAGCAGATGAACCAGCGTTGTAGAAATTCTTCGACTCTCCATATTTTACGGCAAGCTGTGTGCAAGTAGCTTGTCCGCCATAATCCTTCATGCGCTTCATGATTTCAAGGCTACCGGTAGTAAAGACATCGGAATCTTTGAGGAGTTTTACCCACTCGTCAACGCTAAATCCCGGTGAGTAGGTGACTGGGAACCATTCAGCTTCTTCTTGAGAGACTACATCCTTCTGAGAGTAATACCGGCTGATGTAGAAACCGACATCGATGGTCAGCGTCTTCAGTTCAGGGTCTGGATAGCAAGTGTCAGTCAACTGCGACTGGAACAGGTTCACCAATTCGGTATCCCTTTTGAGGGCCACGCTGATTTCATCATAAAGCTTCAGAAAGTTCCGGATATTATCGGCATAAGCACCTTTCTTGAAGCGATAGTCAGATTCCAGCTCGCTGGCGACCGTTTTTACCTCACCGAATTTGTAGATGTAGTATTTGTCCGGAAAACGAAGCCAAAGATATGTGCTGATGGCGTTTTCATACTGGTAGTGCTGTGCAGCCCCGTTTCCATACTTCTCCAGCAGAACTGTTGACTGCATTTTGAATGCATTGATCCGTTCGTACACATCTTTGCTTTCGTCATACAGCAACAAAAACATGGCACGCACTTCTTCAGGCGCAGATTTTGCAAATCCAACGATCATACCTTTCGGGAAATTGTTTGCAGAAGCCAGTAAATTATAGGTCTTGTCCAGGGAGCGATTTAACATTTCTGCAAAGTCAGGAGCATTCACATCCCAATTATCCTGGAACCACTTCACGGCTTCCCATTTATATTTTTCTTCGCCCCATAACTTTGAAACGAAATTCTGTTTGTACTGTACCAGTACCTCTGTCAAACGGAACTGCTCAAACATACCATCACCTCACTATGCGTCTCGCAAACTCTTATAGATTTCTTCGGAAAAGATACCCAATACCTGCCGTTTCATCTCCTCATTGGAAAGCAACAGGGAGAAGAAGTCCTGATTCTGGGATAGACCTTCGATGAGCGCATCGTCAATGTCGTCAAAGTAAGAGAACTCGAAGTCCTTCTGGGTATTATTTTTTGCGCTGGTCTTAAGTCTCTCTGATTTCATCAGGATATCTCGGATCTGAAGCATGGCCTTGACCACCACGTCATTATCGTAGGACTTTCCGGTACGGCTGTTGATCTCATCAATGATCTCTGACAGCCGCTGCTCTTTGTCTTCTGTAAGACCAAAGTGCTCCGCCGTGGGTAGCTTCATCACCGGCTTTGCCACCAAGTTTGGAGAGATATGCTCCTCGCCTTTCTTCTGAATGAAGTTGGAGGCTTTGATTTTACCGTCAAGGTTAAAGCCAGCGCCGGGATGCTTGATATTGATGTATGCCAGCAGGTAAGCGATAAAGTTATATTTCTTGTGCAGCTCGGTATCCTCAAAGCAGGACACCTGCAACAGGAACTCATAGTAGCGGACAAAGCTGCGCATGGCAGCCACCGCTTCTCGCTGCTCCTCAGACTCGTAGTGATCCAGCAGTTTTTTGCTCTTTCGCAGGAAGAAGGTCAGGCGCTGTTTTTGCTTGCCAGTGACTTTTTCCGCATACAGGATCTCGTTGGCACTGTCGATATCCGCCGGGTCAAAGAGCGCATAGGCGTCGATCTTTGCCTCAAGGTCATAGATGGCCCCTGGCGTCACGGAGTTGGAAAGAAGCGTGGTGGTATAGTAGGGAGCAAATGCTGCCTTGATATCCTCGTAGCTGTTCACAAAGTCCAGCACAAAGGTCTTCTTATCGTAGGGCGCACAGATGCGGTTCAGGCGGGACAACGTCTGCACCGCACTTACGCCCCGCAGCCGTTTCATCACATACATGGCGCAGAGCTTGGGCTGGTCAAATCCCGTCTGATACTTGTTGGCTACCAGAAGCACTTGGTAAGCATCGGTATCAAACTCTTTTGTCAGCCTGTCCTCCGGAAAGCCATTGATGGAGGCTTCGGTGTATTCCGTTTCGTCGTCCGGCAGCTTTACTTTTCCGGAGAACGCTACCAAGGCATGAATGCCCTCATAGCCCTTCTTGGCAATATACTCCTCAAAGGCCTGACGGTACTTCACGGCGGCTTGCCGGGAGGCGGTAATGACCATTGCCTTGGCCTGCCCGCCCAGCTCCTGCATGACCGTGGTACGGAAATGCTCTACAATGACCTCGATTCGCTGCGAAATATTGGTGTCATGCAACTCCACAAAACGGGCGATCTGCCGCTTGGCCGCATTGGTCTTGCAGCGAGGATCATCCTCGATTTCCTTGTTGATCTGGTAGAAAGTCGAGTATTCCGTGTAGTTCTGCAATACGTCCAAAATGAAGCCTTCCTCGATGGCCTGCTTCATGGAGTAGACATGGAAAGCCTCCCGCTGGCCTTTTGTGTTCAGGCGGCCAAAAAGCTGGATGGTAGTGGGCTTCGGAGTGGCGGTAAAGGCGAACATGGACACATTGGCCTGCTTACCGTTACGCTTGATCTCATCGGAGATCATGTCCTCAACATCGCCTTCAAACTGCTCGCCGGAGCCCAGGGACATGGTAACAGCGGCCATATCCTTACCTGCGGTGGAGGAATGGGCCTCGTCAATGATGACGGCGAACCGCTTGCTTTTCAGTCCCTTCACGCTGTCCACGATATACGGGAACTTCTGTATGGTGGTAGCGATGATTTTCGTGTTGCCGTTGAGGGCAATCGCCAGATCGGCGGAGTTACATTTATCGTCCATCACACGGATCAGCCCTGCCTTGTGCTCCATGCCCATGATGGCTTTCTGAAGCTGCCTGTCCACCACCACACGGTCAGTGACGATGATGACATTGTCGAAGATGATCTTGTTGTCGGCATCGTGCAGGGAAGTCAGGCGGTGTGCCAGCCATGCGATAGAATTGGTCTTACCGGAACCGGCGCTGTGCTGGATCAGGTAATTCTGGGCAGTACGGTTTTCCCGGACATCGGCCAACACACGGCGAATGACATCCAACTGATGGTAGCGCGGGAAGATAAGGTTCTCAGAACGCTTCACTTTGCCAGTCTCATCGTCCACCTTTTCCTTGACCTCTACAAAGATGAACTTGCTGATAAGGTCAAGCACTGTGTCCTTGGTCAGAATATCCTCCCACATATAGGATACGCTGTATCTATCTTCAAACGCCGGATTGCCTGCACCAGCGGTCACACCTTCCCCATTGCCCATGTTGAAGGGCAGGAAGAAAGTGGCGTCTCCCGCCAGCTTGGTGGTCATGTAGACCTCCTCTAGGTCCATCGCGAAGTTCACCAGACAGCCCGCCTTGAACAGGAACAGGCGGGTCTTTGGATTGCGTTCAGTGCGGTACTGGTAGATGGCGTCCTGATAGGACTGTCCAGCGGTATTGCATTTCAGCTCAAAGGAGATGATGGCAAGACCGTTCAGAAAGATGACCACATCGATGCGTTCTTTATCGCTGGCCCAGACCTCCTCCATGACGGAGAAGATGTTCTGGCCATATTTGCGTGTCAATTCTGGGTTGAAGGTGGTGGCGGGCTTGGTGTACATCAAATCGAGCTGCTGGTTGGATATCTCAATACCGTGCTTCAGCACATCGATCAGGCTGCCCCTGGCCTTGGTAGTCTCTGCGTTAATGAAGCTGACGATGGTGTCCTCCAGATCGTCTTTGTAAATCTTCCGCAGATAGTCCATCGTGTCCGGCTGGGTGTCAGTCAGGAACTTCATGAGCATTTCCCGGTCTACCGCAAAGAGACGGTCGTAATGGGAGGCCTTACGAATGACATACCCGTTGGCTGCCAGCCGCTCCAGCAGGAATTTCTGATAGTCTTTTTCGGAGAGAATGTTCGTCATTGCTTTGTCACCTCCTGCTCCTCAATCTTCGCTTTCAGTGAAAGCGCATAGTTTATCGGCACCTTGCCAATCAGCACCAGCTTGTCCTCCGGCACCTTTTCCTTGATGGCCTTTTGAATTTTGCCTGTCACTATAGAGTAACGACTATAATTCAAAATGATTTTATCCCCGTACCGTTCGGCAATTACAGTCTGATAATGGATAAGCTGGTCACCCTTAATAATGAGATTTCCTCCGGAGCCGCTTCTGCCCTCAGTCGCACCGTCGAGAAAATCCTGCACAACCTGTATCTGTGTTTTCGCTTTAACTGATGGCATGCGGTTCACCTCCCACAACTTTTTTGCCCGTGACATATTCAAAAATCATCGACTTCTTGTATTCATCAATAACTTCCATCTGCTTTCGCTTATCAGCGATGATAGCATCAATCCGGGCGCAACGGTCATCCAAGTACGTGGCAATTGCCGCCTGCTCCCCAACGGGCGGGGACGGAATGTATGTATTCCCAAAGTCCGCAAAGGCAATATTCTTTCCATCACGAAGAGTCATCGTATAGGAATTCATCTTTTCAATGAATCCGGACTCTTTGAACAAGTAACGATAGTAGCCGTCGGCTATCTCAACTGTAGGATAGAAAACCTGATAGGCTGGAGATACGACACCTTCGTATTCTGAATACTCAAACCCACCTTGAAAACTGCGCAGGCTGATGCAAAAGTCACCTTTATGGATTGTTTTCAGCATTGACAGGTCTGCCTTTTCGTTCAGCTTGACTGCGCTCATCCCCGTCAATTCCTCATACATCGATTGGGGGATTACACCAAACTTCTGTGTTGGGGAAAGAAGTTGCAACTCAATACTGTTACCACGCAGGCTCCGTTGTGCGAACATATACTTTCCTTTGCGCATAACCCATGTAGAGGGCATCATCCCAACCCAATCATATCCGCTGTCCTTCATCTCTGCATCCGGGTCAAGCCCTTTAGTCACGGTCTCAGTAATGACGGAGCGTTTGTACTGCTCCAGAGTGTCGATCTGTGCCTGGATGTCAGCGGTGAGGGCATCGATCTCGGCGCACTTGGCATCAAGATAGTCAGCTATTTTCTTCTGTTTGTTGACGGGAGGCTCAAAAACGAGTAGACGAGAAAACTCCGAAAAGTTAAGCCCTTGTCGTACACCGTTTCCCATGTTATAGAAGACTTTAATAACGTCGTAAGCATGAAGTAGGTAATTAAAGAACCTGGAATCTATTTCTTTAATAGGTCTCAGGCAAATATATGCGGAGGTAATTATGCCACGCTCACGAACCAAACCCGTGCGAAGACTTCTTTTATCATTTTGAAGGTCTGTAGGACGAATAATAATATCATTCGCCGCTACAATATTATAAGTATTGAAGCTCTCAGGTAATAAACCGTCACTTGTGTTTATATCTTTGCGAACAATTTTCCCATAGCTTAGGGAGAGCAAATTATTTTCTTGTCCAAAACGATTCTTGTTTTTACTTTCTCCAAAGTAATAATAGACCGGATGAGTTTTCCAATGAGCTGGTATACTTCCGACCCACTCTATCCCACTATCTTTCATCTCTCTCATACCGTCACCGCCTTACTCAAAGAGCTTTGCCACGCGTTCCGAAACCGAGAGCTCAAGCTCCATAAACTTTGTCTCAAGCTCCTCGCTGGGTACCGGCTGCTGATATTTGTAGAAGTAACGAGTAAAGGGGATCTCCGCCCCGGTCTTTACCACCGGCTTTTTGGTTCCCAGATTCTCCTCAAAGAACCACTGGGCGTCCGGGATATGGGGCAGCACCTCACGGGCCATGTAGTCCTCGATGCGCTCCTCCCACTTGACGATTTCCGTATCCTTAGTCTCCTTGTCGTATAGGATGTTACCCTTGCGGTCCCGCTGAATCTCGGCGGCCTTATCCATCGCAGAAAGCCCGTCTGCGATTTTTTCCAGCAGCTTCTTGTCTACGGTCACATTGGCAAGCACACGAGTCAGCACCGGCATGAATGCCGCTGGGGAAAGGTAGATTTCATCCGATACGGCGTCTTTCAATGCGGCGAGAATTGTCTCATAGACCGGCTGGTTATTCTGATAAGCCTCCAGCTTTTTCAATTCCTTTCCGGTAAGCTCCTCGGCGTTTTCCAGCTCGTCTACCTTCGCCTGGTCATACAGGGAGGACAAAGCCCCCTTGGAGAGCATGGCCTCAATGCGCTCAGCGGTGATGGCATAGCTGCGCTGGAGGGGCTGCATCACCACATACTCCCGGTAGATGAACTCCTCGTTGGGGTAGATTTTGCAATATTCGTTCTCAGTGAAGTCCGCATACAGCTTGGTAATGGCGGTGCGGTCTTCGGGAGAGATTTCGTTTTTCTTGTCGCCCAGGGCCTTACGCAGCTTCTTGAAAAAGCTGGAAGCATCGATGAGCTGAATCTTCCCTTTGCGCTCCTGGCGCTTGTTCTTGGAAAGCACCCAAATATAGGTAGCAATACCTGTGTTGTAAAACAGGTCCACTGGCAGAGCGATGATCGCTTCGATCAAATCATTTTCCAGCATCCAGCGGCGGATCTGGCTCTCGCCGGAGGCTGTTCCGCCAGAAAATAGCGGACTGCCGTTTTCGATGATAGCGGCGCGCCCCAGATGATCGTCCATTTTGTCGATGGCAGACTGCAAAAACAGCATCTGCATATCCCCAGAGCCGGGCAGACCAGCACCCCAGCGTCCGTCAAAGCCTTTTTTATATTCATCCTGAACCGCCTGCTCTACACCCTCGGCAGCGTCCTTGCCGCCCCACGGGGTTCCAAAGGGAGGGTTTTCGATGACAAAGCGCATTTTCGTACCCTTGAAGCGGTCGGCCTTCATGGTGTCCTGGTAGCAGATGTTCTCCGCATTCTGCCCCTTGATCATCATCTCTGCCAGGCAAATGGCGTAGGACTCCGGATTGATCTCCTGACCAAACAGACGCACATCGGCGGAAGGATTATATCGCTTAATGAAATTATAGCTGGTGGAGAGCATACCGCCCGTGCCACAGGCCTGATCCAATACGGTGATGACCTTTCCGTCATCGAAAATATCATCACAGCCTTCTGCCAACAGGATATTGACCATCAGTTTGATGATATCTCTGCCAGTGTAGTGGTCGCCAGCCTCTGCATTTTCGGAAAAGCGGCGGATCAGATCTTCAAAGATGTAGCCCATTTTCACATTGTCAATGGTGTGCGGATTGAGATCCAGCTCAGAGAACGCCTTTACTACAGAGAGCAGGCGGTTATTCTTGTCCATCTTGTCGATCTGCTTATCAAAGTCCAGGCTGCGGATGATGTCCTGAATATTGGCGGAGAAGCCCTGGATGTATGCCTTGAAGTTTGCCGCCAGGTGATCGGAGTCGTTGACCAGCTCCGCAAGGTCAAACTCGCTGGTGTTGTAGAACTGGAAGCCGGACAGGCGGTACATCGCCTTCGCAGGATAGTTCGGATTCGCCTTATAGGTCTCCACGACTTTGGCCTTCGTGGGTGCGAGGGCACACTCAAAGCGGCGAATAATGACCATCGGAATGATGACATCCTTGTATTTGTCACTCTGATATGTACCACGCAGCTTATTTGCGATGGACCATATAAAATTCACCTCTGTGGAAACGTCTACCGGAGAATCGTCCCACATTGCATCAATTATCTTTTTATCAGCCATGCTGGTTACCTCACTTTTCATTCGGCAGAGCTTTGCGCTTTGCTGCCTTGATTATACATAGTCATATGTCCAATTATCAGGACTTGATCCGTTGACCAGTCATCATCTTGTAGTGCTGGCTCTGATCGAGGGCATCGAAGACCATCTCAAAGACCCTTTTATAAGCCTCAACATCCTCGCAATCTTCCACATAGTTCAGACCGTCACTGATACCGTTGGGATTGTTGATGTAGGCCAACAAGGAGGATGCCAGCTGATAATCAGTCATATCCGGCTTCTCGCCCTCAACCTGCTTAATAAATTTATTCCGGTGTTCATCAAGCACGATCTCTCGAAGGTCGCTTCCCTCATAGCCGCAAAGCTGCAGGAAGTAGTATTCGAGAATACGACGCATCACGTTTAAGGCCGGGATAGTAGACTGGATGTCCCGGAGCTCTTCCCAGAGTGCAGCGTAGGAGTTCTGGACCGGATTGTAGTTTTCATCCTCTGTCGGAATTTCCTTGCTCTGACGCTTGCAGAGCTTGATGGTGGAGATATTATCGTTCTTCCGAATCATGTAGAACGACGTGCAGTTGTAATATCCAACCTGCTGGTAAGTGACTTCACGATGGAAGTACACGTTATGTGTAAGCACAAACAGTTGCTTGATGTAGTCGCCGGGAACCTTCGGATTCAGGTACTCGGTGTTGTTCCGACAGACGTTGATCATCTCACGGACGATTGCACTGACGAGAAATAGTGCGGTGCTATCCATGCTGGATACCGGGTCATCGATAACGACGATCTTCTCTTTGAGCTCCTCGCTGCTCATGCTGCCACGAACCTGATGGTAAAAGTACAGGAATGCGATGAAGTTACGCTCACCCTCACTGAGGTTTTCAGCGATAGAGCCATCCTCACGGATAACCTCATATACATTTTCTACGCCGACCTTGGCACGAATGCTGAATCCCTGGAAACCAGAATCCCGCAGAATTTTATTGATGCTGTCGATGGCAGCTTCGGTGTTTGCGTTGTGCTTGTTCAGGGCAGAAATCTCCGTGGTCAGTTCTCCGATTTCTCTTTTGAGCATTCTGCCACGCTCAGTGACATCTTCGATTTCCTTTTGGAGACGTGTCACTTCCTCCTGATAACTTTTCACATCAGCGACAAGCATGAATGCAAGATACTGCATGATATCCGTCTTACACTTCGCCTTGCTGGATCGCTTGGCGGAAATGACGTCGTTATTCGCCTTGATTTGCTTATTGATCTCGTCGATCATGGAGCCGATCTCAAGCAGGAGAGTGTCGGTGTCCTCGAGGGAGATGGTTTTTGAAGGCTCTTTGACCTTTTCAGCTATACGCTGGCGATTGATTTCAAAGTTGCTTTCCAGCAAGGCGAGCTTTTCCCGATAAGCCGTCAGATCTATCGTCGGCATAACATCGCTGGCATTTGCCTGAAGTACCCGGACAATCTCTCTGGTCTCTCTTTCATATGCAGTTTGAAACTGACCAAGATCACGAATGTCCTGCTGGTACTGAGCGTCAAATGTAGCAGCTATATCCGTCTCGAAGTTTGCCGGGAGCTTCTGCTGACAGTACGGGCATTTCCCACCAGCTGCACCTGCATAATGGTTATGGCCATCACGAACCCAATCGGAAGCTGTGTCACCGAGAGCCTTCATGAATCTTGCAAAAGGCGTATCGCTGCTACTGACAATCATCCTGTCGAGCAAATCTTTCCCAGGAAGACTGCCGTAGGTGGTAGCCGCCGCTTTTTTAAACTCTGGATACGCTCTGGCTGAATCATCAAAGGCTACGTCATAAAGGCGCTCCAACTCTGCCAGATTGTGGTTAGTCGGTTTTCTTTCACTGAGAACGGCTTCTGCAAAGTTCTTTTTCTGCTTCTTACCGTCCATGCACTTTTCAAATCGACGACGAATACTGGCCGTCTTTGAAAAGCATGCGTCTTGGAACTGCGATAGTGCAGACGCGAGACCGTCTGACTTCTTTTTGTACTCATCAAGAGCGGCCTGACGAGCATCCATTTTCTGCTTTTTCTGATCTGTGAGTTCAGCTATTTTCTTTTTGGCCTCGATATCCTCTTCACCGAAGATAAAAACGCCTTTGAGATCGCCATAATTTACAAAGTTGTTGTTGATGAAATCCTGATTATAAACGAGCACATCAAAGTCGGCGGCGGTTTTGCCACCGGCCCATACAATGCCGTCATCCTCTTCAATAGCGTGAGCGATAGAAGATTTTCCCGCTCCGTTATTACCATAGAAAAAGTTGACGAATGTGAGTCCGTCTATCGAAACATCTGTAAATGTTGCTCTATTGAGCGTAATATTCGTAATTGCCGAAGGAACCTTACGTTGCATCCGTTTTTACCCTCCTATTCCTGTATCTAATCTCATTCCTGAATTTTCCCTTTCCGAACCCATTCATCCACTTCGGAAATTTTAAATTTATATCGTTTTCCGGCCCTGTACACAGGCAGCTTTCCTTCTTTTATCCATGTGCGAACTGTATCTTGACTAATGCTTAGATGCTCAGCCACATCTTCCAGATTAACCCACTTCTCAACTTGCATTTCTTCATATTCGCGGCTCATCGTATTACCTCCATTTTCCTACAAGAGTTACGATTCAAATAATCTGAACTCCAGCTTTCTGCAATGCTTCAATGAGATTTATTTGTTTCAGTGCCCAATGTGTGCGGTTCAGTTCATTAAAAGATCTGGTCCCGCAGATACCGAGTTCAAAGCACTGCTCATTTAAAATCTGTTGCGGGATCGCCGTTATAATCGTGTAGTAGATTTTAATCCCGTTGTCCTGAATCTTAACATCCTTCACAAACCCGAAATAAGCATCTTGGGCATCGTCCGTCTTCCCGTAAGAATGGTTCTCGTCAGCGAAGATGGCCGGATATCGTTTCAGCCCCTCGATAGCTTCTGGCGAGAGGGACGCATATTTTGTTTTCAGTTCATCGCTTGTGCTCTCAGTCAAAGCACGATCCTTGGGAACAAGAAAATAGTTGTCCTCAAAATTCTCGCCAAGAATCACAAACAGATGATAGAAGTCTGTGTTAAAAGTTATTCGTGCTCTGTTCTCACCACGCCTTGATCTGGGATCATTCAGCATAACTGTGATGTTGTTCTCCACAGTATCGGCATGAGCAATGAAACTGTTATTGCCTCCGGATACAGTAATCTCGGCGGCCTTCCCCGGAACTGGGAGATTTCCAGTGGAATTGACCGGTAAATTGTCACTCATCTTGTTTTCCTCCATTGTTTATCGTCAGCTTATCAACGTGCTGATAGAAACTGTTGTTACCGCCAGAGATATTGATGTTAAAAAACGTCGGATTGTTGTTCACCATCTGCTGGGTCGCCGGAGGTGTATCCTGACCAACTGCATCCGAAGTATCATCTTCAATAGGCTCATCAACGACCTCTGCTGTTATCGTTTCCTTTGTATCAACAGTGTAAGTCATCAGGCCATCAAGAAGGCCCTCACCCAAATGTGCGGTGTACTTTCTTGGAGCTCGGCCGTTTGATGGGCACCAAACATCATAGGTTTTTTTGCCTACGGCATTGTCTCTCCGGTTCACAACAACATAGTGCCAAACGCCAACAAGGAATGACGGGAGGCATACTTTCTTAAGGTCGCCAAGTGCGGCCTTTTTCTTTTTCTCCCCATTTGCTCCGATATAAAACTCGTCGTCAGTCTTGATAGTCTGATCCTGCTGAATAAGGTCAACGAGAGCTCTTACCAGATTTACATCCTTATGAACCGTCTCGCCTATATCAAGGAAGTCATTCACAAATGCGATCATTCTATTCAGAACGGGTTGATAGTTCGTTTTCACTTCGGTGTCAAATGCCGATATTACCTGTTCGTCATCAAAAGGCAGGTATGTACTACTTGATGTCTTACAAGCTTTATAGTTGTTTGCCGTCCCTTTCAGATTCCCCTTGCCGGGATCTACGTAGTCAGGATTGATTACCCTGATCAGACCAACCAGCACTTCTGGATCGGACAGGCCGTCGCTATCACCAGAATAATGTTCTCTCGCTTTCATTCGTTGCCGGAGGGCTTGTAATACCAACGTGAAGAAGGTGCCTCCGCATAGGCGAGGATATTCGTTTATTGTCACAGGTTGTCCCTCCAATTGACAGTCATTTACATGCCGAAAAGTGGTGGCCGCATCGGCTTTAAACCCCAACAAACCCCACTAAAACATAGTATATCACAAAAAACTCGAAATTACAATCCCGATCAATGAACTCTATATGGCGAGAGTCTAAATATTATTTTGTCCGCTGACCTTATTAACCTTAGCAACTATGGCAGCTGACCTTCTGAACGATTGGATATGTCTTGTGGAAACCCCACAGGACCTTTTTCCTTCGGTGGTTTCCGCAAATCTGAAAACCATTGGAGGAAAAGAACGTGTCAAAAAAAGCAAATCAGAACACATCAACCATCTACTACCGCCCACTCAAGCGGTGGATTGAGGTCACCCTGGAACAGAAACGGGACTGGGAGCGGTTCGTGGGTGCTACCCGCAAGGCAAAACAGAGAGCCGGAGCTTGCTGCATCCCGTACAAAAAGAGCTACAAATGCGACGGTATTTGCGATACCTGCGAGTTCCGCTGTATCCCGAAGGACGCTCCCCAGCATCTCTCCATCGACACTGAAATGGAGAACGCTTACGAAAACGGCGTCTCCCGCACCAGCTTTCTTGCGGACAGCAGGCTGACCACGGAGATTGATATCGATTCCCTGATTCTGAACGGCCTGCTCACGGAGCTTCAGTCATCCGACCCGGAAAGCTACGAGATCCTCATGGCTATTGCGGACGGGCTTTCCGAACGTGCCGGTGCAGAGCGGCTGAATATGCCCCGGAACACCTTTGTGTATAGGCGCAATCAGCTGCTGAAGCGGCTCAAAGAAAAATTCTAAAATCTTTCGGCCAACCCCTCCTTCCCTGTCCAGATGGGTCATTGAAAGGCAACACAAGACGCCTTGGGAAAGGAGGGACCGCCGATATGAGTTACAACGCAAACCATTATGACGCCCATGCTGACGAGGACATTGTTGATGTCCTGACCGCGATCAGCGTGGTGTCAAGGAGACTGGCAAGCAACCTGAACATCGCACGCCAGCAGAGCAAATCCAGGGAAGGAGGAAAATCGCATGAGCAGAATGAGCGATATGGCGCAGACCATCGAAGAACTTCGCAGTGCTGCCGCTGCTATTTCGGATGCCGCTGACTGGCTGACGAAGGTATTCAGCAGTGAACCGCAGGCAGAGGATGCTTCTGCTTCTCCTCCCGAACCGGAGCTGACGCTGGAGCAGGTCAGAGCCGTGCTTGCTGACAAATCCCGCCAGGGACACACCGCCGAGATCCGCGCCCTGCTTCAAAAGTACGGCGCATCCAAGCTGTCACAGATCGACCCCGCACACTACAAGGCATTGCTCGCCGAAGCGGAGGTGCTGACTAATGGCAGTTAAGCACGCAGTCTTATCCGCTTCTTCTTCAGAGCGGTGGCTCAACTGTCCGCCCTCCGCAAGGCTGTGTGAAGCCTACGAGGACAAGGGCAGCGATTATGCCGCCGAAGGGACGGACGCCCATGCGCTCTGTGAGTTCCGGATGAAGCAGGCTCTGGGGATTCCGGCGGATGATCCCATCGAAAACCTCTCTTGGTACAACGAGGAGATGGAGGACTGCGCCGCCGGGTATGCCGCCTATGTATCGGAGCTTCTGGAGACTGCAAAACAGACCTGCGCCGACCCGGTCATCCTGATCGAGCAGCGAGTGGATTTCTCCCGCTGGGTACAGGACGGCTTCGGCACCGCTGACTGCATCGTCATTGCAGACGGTGAGCTGAACATCGTGGACTATAAGCACGGCAAAGGCGTGGAGGTCAGCGCCGTGGATAATCCGCAGATGATGCTGTATGCCCTGGGCGCTCTGGAGATCTTTGACGGCATCTACGACATCGACTCCGTCCGCATGACCATCTACCAGCCCAGGAAATCCAATATCAGCGTCTGCGTCATGGAAAAGGACGGTCTGCTCGAATGGGCGCAGAACGACCTGACCTATAAGGCGAAGCTGGCATACGAGGGCGGCGGCGATTTTCACTGCGGCGAATGGTGTCGGTTCTGCAAGGCAAAGGCCGAATGCCGGGAACGAGCCGAAGCAAATCTCGCGCTTGCCCGGTACGACTTTGAGGAGCCGCCCCTCCTGACCGATGAGGAGATCGCCGGCATTCTGGACAAGGTGGACGCTCTTACCGCCTGGGCTGCGGATGTGAAGGAATACGCTCTTCAGCAGGCAGTCAGCGGTACGGCGTTCCCCGGCTGGAAACTGGTCGAGGGACGCTCCAACCGCAAATACACCAGTGAAGCCGCTGTAGCCGCAGCCGTTGAGGGTGCCGGCTTCAACCCCTACGAAAAGAAACTCCTCGGCATCACCGCCATGCAGAAGCTGCTGGGCAAATCCCGCTTTGAGGAGCTTCTCGCACCCTACATTGAAAAGCCGCAAGGCAGGCCGACGCTCGTGCGGTCGAGTGATAAACGGCCCGAATGGAATACCGCAAAAAATGATTTTATGGAGGAAATGTAATATGTCTAACAACACAAACAGAGTCAACAACCCTATGAAGGTCATCACCGGTCCCGACACCCGCTGGTCCTACGCCAACGTCTGGGAGCCCAAATCCATCAACGGCGGCACGCCGAAGTACTCGGTATCGCTGATCATCCCGAAGTCCGATACTAAGACGGTGGCGAAAATCAAGGCCGCCATCGAAGCCGCCTACCAGGAGGGACAGGCTAAGCTGAAGGGCAACGGCCGTAGCGTGCCTCCTCTCTCCGCGATCAAGACTCCGTTGAGAGACGGCGACGTTGAAAGACCCGATGATCCCGCCTATGCGAACGCCTACTTCATCAACGCCAACTCCGCCACCGCTCCCGGCATCGTGGACGCAGACCGCAATCCTGTTCTGACCCGCTCCGAGGTGTATTCCGGCGTGTACGGCAGGGCTTCCATCAACCTGTACGCTTTCAACAGCAACGGCAACAAGGGCATCGCCTGCGGTCTGAACAATCTGCAGCTCATTCGTCCCGGCGAACCCCTGGGCGGCAAGGCCAGTGCTGAAGCTGACTTCGCAACTGATGACGATGAGGATTTCCTCGGTTAAGACAAGGGAGGTAAACGGCCATGACAATGATTCAGACAATTCTGCTTTTTGCTGTTCTCGCCATCTGGCTGTGCATCAGCGCAGTCATTCTGATCAGCAGCATCCAGTCCTTCCTCTATGACCGCAAGCGCGAAAAGCGTGAGCGTGAACAGGCGGCCCGTGACGCAGAGTATCACGAAAACCGCATGAAGCTGCTGGAGAAATAAAGTACCAAGCCCCAGGGCGGCGGAGCGATCTGCCGCCCTATTGGGGTATGGAAGGAGGTGACGAAATGCAAACCTTATCGATCGACCTGGAGACTTACAGCGACCAGCCCCTTGCCAAAACCGGTGTGTATCGCTATGTGGAGTCTCCCGATTTTGAAATACTGCTCTTTGCCTACAGCGTGGATGGCGGTTCCGTACAGCAGATAGACCTTGCCTGCGGAGAGAAAATCCCACCAGCGATCCTTGCCGCACTGGAGGATGACAAGGTAATCAAGTGGGCCTTCAACGCCAATTTTGAACGCATCTGCCTGTCACGTTTTCTTGGCTACTCGACCGGCGACTATTTGGAGCCGGATTCCTGGAGATGCTCGATGGTCTGGGCTGCGTACATGGGTCTGCCTTTATCCCTGGAGGGAGCCGGCGCCGTTCTTGGGCTGGAAAAGCAAAAGCTGGCCGAAGGCAAAGACCTCATCAAATATTTCTGCCAGCCCTGTGCGCCAACGAAGTCCAACGGTCTGCGCACCCGCAATCTCCCCAAACACGCCCCGGACAAATGGCTGACATTTAAAAAATACAACATCCGCGATGTGGAGACGGAGATGTCTATCCAGGCACGGCTCTTAAAATATCCCGTGCCGGACAGCGTCTGGGAGGAATACCGTCTCGACCAGGAGATCAACGACCGCGGCGTGGGTCTGGATATGGAGCTGGTGCGGCAAGCCATTCAGATGGACGGGCGCTCCCGCTCGGAGCTGACCCAGGCGATGAAGGAACTGACCTCACTGGATAATCCCAACTCGGTACAGCAGATGAAGCAGTGGCTTGCGGATAACGGCGTGGAGACCGATACCTTGGGCAAAAAGGCTGTAGCGGAGCTTTTGAAAACTGCGCCGCAGCAGCTGCAAAAGGTACTGACCCTGCGCCAGCAGCTTGCGAAATCCAGCGTTAAAAAGTATCAGGCTATGGAGACCGCCGTCTGCGCCGATGGCCGGGCAAGAGGTATGTTCCAGTTTTACGGAGCCAACCGCACCGGGCGGTGGGCAGGCCGCATCATTCAGATGCAGAATCTCCCTCAGAACCATCTGGACGATCTGTCCGAAGCCAGAGGGCTTGTCCGGGCAGGCGGCTTTGACGCTCTGGAAATGCTCTATGAGGATGTGCCGGATACCCTTTCTCAGCTGATCCGCACGGCATTCGTGCCGCAGGAAGACAGGAAATTCATTGTGGCGGACTTCTCCGCAATTGAAGCCAGGGTGATCGCATGGCTTGCCGGCGAGAAGTGGCGGCAGGATGTATTCGCCCAGGGCAAGGACATCTACTGCGCCAGCGCATCCCAGATGTTCGGCGTCCCCGTAGAAAAGCACGGCGTCAACGGCCACCTGCGGCAGAAAGGCAAGATCGCAGAACTGGCTCTCGGCTACGGCGGCTCTGTGGGTGCGCTAAAAGCGATGGGTGCTTTGGAGATGGGCCTTCAGGAGGATGAACTTCCAGCTCTGGTTTCCGCATGGCGTCAGGCGAATCCGAAGATCGTGCAGTTCTGGTGGGCGGTTGACCACGCTGTGATGGACGCTGTTACCCGTAAGACCACCACGAAAACACACGGCATCATATTCTCCGCCAGAAACGGGATGCTGTTTATCACTCTGCCGTCCGGCAGGAGCCTTGCCTATGTGAAGCCAAAGATCGGAGAGAACCGTTTTGGCGGCGACTGTATCACCTATGAAGGCGTCGGCGGCACGAAGAAATGGGAACGCATTGACAGCTACGGTCCAAAATTCGTAGAAAACATCGTCCAGGCAACCTCACGAGATATCCTCTGTTACGCCATGAAGACCCTTCGCTGCTGCTCCATCGTCATGCATATCCACGACGAAGTGGTCATTGAAGCCGACCGCCGGATGTCACTACAGGCCGTCTGTGACCAGATGGGCAGGACTCCGCCCTGGGCAAACGGACTGCAGCTTCGTGCAGATGGCTACGAAACTGATTTTTACAAGAAAGATTAACGAGGTAACGCCTATGAGCATCAATAAATTCAACAGCGAGGGCTATTACGACCCCACCACCTATGAAGCCCTCACCAATATAGAAAAGGAGGAACGCGCCCTCCGCGCTTTCCGGCCCATCGTCTATATCTGCTCACCCTATGCCGGGGATGTGGAAGTTAACGTGGAGAATGCCCGGAGATACAGCCGCTTCGCCGTGGACGCGGGATACATCCCCATTGCACCGCATCTGCTGTTTCCACAGTTTCTCCGTGACGAAAATCCAAAGGAGCGCCAGCTGGGACTGTTCTTCGGAAACGCCCTCATGAGTAAATGCTCCGAGGTGTGGGTGTTCGGAGAATACATCTCTTCCGGCATGGAAGCGGAGATCCGCAGAGCCAAATGGAAGAACTACTGTTTGAGATATTTTACTAAAGGGACCCCAGAAAAGACTTTAGACTTTTCTGGGAGAGGAGAAATAACGGAATGTGCGAACTTTCACAATTTTGTGGAAGTGAGCGAAATGGAGTTTATTTCGACGAGCGAGGAGGTAACCGACTATGCGTGAACTGAACATCGCCTACGGCAACAACCGGCAGGCAAAGAGATGGGTCAACAAGACCATACGATTTGACAATCTAAAGGAGCGGCTCAAAGTGACCATCCGCACCACCGAGTCCGCCGAGGAATATGCGAAGATGAGCCGCGCCCAGCGTGACGCCGCCAAAGACCACGGCGGCTTTGTGGCGGGCGTGCTGAAGGGCGGCAGACGCAAGGTCGATACCGTGGAAAGCCGCTCGATGGTGGCGCTTGACGGCGACCGCATCGACGCCGCTTTTCTGGATAGCTATGAGTCCCTCTGCCCCTATGCCTCTGCGCTGTACACCACTCACAGCAGCACAGAGGAGAATCCCCGCGTCCGGCTGGTATTCCCGCTGACCAGGGATGTGACCCCGGAGGAATTTGTGGCGGTGTCCCGCTATCTGGCTCAGATGCTGGGCATCGACTATTTCGACGAATGTTCCTACCAGCCCAATCAGCTGATGTACTGGCCGTCCACGCCGGCTAACGGTTCCTTTGTGTATAAGGAGACAGACGGCGGCTGGCTCGACCCCGATGCGATTCTCACAAAGCACCCGGAATGGACCGACCCTACAAGACTGCCCACATCTTCCAGGGAAAGCAAGGCGAATACCACCGCACAGCAGAAGGTGCAGGACCCGCTGACCAAAGAGGGCGTGGTGGGTCTGTTCAACCGCACTTATTATCCCATCAGCAAGGCGCTGGAGACATTTCTCTCCGATGTCTATGAGCCGACCGACAATGAGAACCGCTGGCACCTGATCGCATCCTCCAGTATGGCGGGCGTGGAGATTAAGGAAGATAAATTCGTCTACAGCCACCATGCCAAAGATCCTGCTTACCTCAAGCTGTGCAACGCCTTTGACATCGTCCGTATCCACCGCTTTGGAGATCTGGACGAAAAAGCATCGTACAAGGCGATGTGCGAGTTCGCCATGCAGCAAGATGAGGTAAAGCTGCTGGCGGCAAGCGAACGGATGGCGGATGTCGAGACGGATTTCTCCGGCAGCGAGGATACCGACTGGCAGAAGCGTTTCCAGTACGAACCCCGCTCTACAGTGCTGAAAAACAACCTCCACAACATCACGCTGATCCTCCAGAACGATCCGCAGCTCCAGAATATCGTATTCAACCAGCAGCTGGACGGCATGGAGATCAAGGGCGATGTGCCCTGGAAGCACCCGTCCAAATACTGGAGGGACGCTGACGATGCCCAGCTGATCAGCTATGTGGATTCCCACTACGGCACATTCTCCCAGCGCAATTATCAGATCGCTGTAACCAAGGTGGCGGACGACCGCTCCTACCATCCCATCCGTGAGTATCTGGCGGCTCTGCCGGAGTGGGACGGCGTTCCCCGTGTGGACGCGCTCCTCATCGACTATCTGGGTGCGGAGGATAATTCCTATGTCCGCGCTGTGACCAGAAAGACCCTCTGCGCCGCCGTGCGCCGGGTGCAAGAGCCGGGCGTGAAGTTCGATACCATGCTGGTCTTGAACGGTCCCCAGGGCATCGGCAAGTCTACCCTCATCTCCCGCCTTGCCGGGGAATGGTTCTCTGACAGTTTGAATCTGAGCGATACCAAGGACAAGACCGCCGCCGAAAAGCTGCAGGGCTATTGGATTCTGGAGATCGGTGAGCTGGCGGGACTTCGCAAAGCCGAGGTGGAGACGCTGCGCTCCTTCCTCTCCCGTCAGAACGATATCTACCGCGCCGCATTCGGCAGACGGGCAACGCCGCATCCAAGGCAGTGCATCTTCTTTGGCACCACCAACGCCGAGTCCGGCTATTTGCGGGATACCACGGGCAACCGCCGGTTCTGGCCGGTCAAAACGCCGGGCGGCGGCACAAGGCACTCCTGGGAGCTCACCCATGAAGATATCAGCCAGATCTGGGCGGAGGTGCTGGTGCTTGTGGAGAACGGCGAGAAGCTGCATCTGGCTCCCGATCTGGAGACACTCGCCAAGAGCGAACAGCGGGAAGCGCTGGAGTCCGATGAGCGCGAAGGGCTGGTGCGCGAGTATCTGGAAACTCTGCTCCCGGAGGATTGGGACGGCATGGATCTGTTCGACCGCCGCTCCTTCCTCGCCGGAGTGAATAATATCGGCCGTGTTGGTACGGTCGCCAGAACACGGGTCTGCAACATGGAAATCTGGTGTGAGCTTTTCGGCAAGGACCAAGGCAGCCTTGGCCGCGCCGAATCCAACAACCTCACGGCCATGCTCACGAAACTCGGCTGGGTGCGCAAGGAGAAAAAGGAGCGTGTCAAGCCCTACGGACCGCAGTTTGTTTTTGTTCCCGGCGATGTTCCTGACTGATTTTTCGGGAACAGTGCGGATAAGGAACAGTTCCCAACACCAGGCGGTGTTCCCGGAGAAAGCTCTGGGAACGCCGTCAGGAACACACCGAATGTGCCGCCGCAAGGCAACTTTACAGGCTTCGTTCCTGTGTTCCTAAAAAAGCATACAAATTGAAAATGTATAAAAAAGACTGTACAGAACCCGTAAATCACGCATATGCACGCGCGTAAGGATTTTCAGGTTTTTAAGAACACGGAGGTAAATCAAAATGTCAATGTATGAAATAGACAGCGCATATGTCCGCAGGTGTCAGAAACGGCTTCAGGAATGGGGAGCGCCTCTCTCCGGCTGGTATTGTGACTACATTTACGATGTGGCCGATGAAGAGGAAGATCCCGATTACATCGACCTGTTCACTTGTGAACTCTGCGATTGTTCACAGGTACGATTTGTCCATGTGATGCGGCATGACGAGTATTTTGAAACTGTTTCAGTCGGCTGTATTTGCGCAGGGATCATGGAGGGCGATATCCTCGCCGCCAGAGAGCGTGAGCGGCTTATGAAAAACCGCGCCAACCGGAAACGTAACTTTCCCCACCGTCAATGGCGAAAGAACTGGTATGGAAACTATCAGCTGACTTATCGGGGCAGAAAGGTGTTCATCAACAACAAGGGCGGCAATCGCTACAGCGTATATGTGGATGGCAGGACCACTTGGAGCTACAAGGGCAAACCCCTCGACAATTTTGTCTTGGCCGCCTATGCCGCTTTTGAATTAGCCGACCCCATAGAAAGGATACGCCCATGAGAGAAAAAGAAATTGAAAAGAAGCTGACGCAGATGGTCAAACAGGCCGGCGGCATCTGCCCAAAGCTGGTCTCCCCCGGCACCGATGGTATGCCCGACCGCATGGTGCTTCTTCCGGGAGGCTGCATTGGGTTTGTGGAGGTGAAAGCTCCGGGAGAAAAGCCACGCCCGCTCCAGTTGGCACGACACCGCCTGCTGCGGTCACTTGGCTTTCCGGTGTATGTGCTGGACGATACGAAGCAGATTGGAGGGATACTGGATGAGATACGAACCTCATGAATATCAGAAATATGCGGTGGATTACATCGAGACACACCCCGCAGCCGCTATCTTCTTAGACTGCGGCCTGGGAAAAACCAGCATCACGCTGACAGCCATAGCCGACCTGCTGTTTGACAGCTTCGAGGTCCATAAAGTGCTGGTCATCGCACCCTTAAGAGTGGCGCGGGACACATGGACGTCTGAAGCGGATAAGTGGGATCACCTTCAGGATCTCATCTGCTCCGTGGCTGTCGGGACGGAAGCCCAGCGCCGGTCGGCATTGATGAGACGCGCTGACATCTACATCATCAACCGGGAAAACGTCCAGTGGCTCATTGATGAGAGCGGCATTCCCTTTGACTTCGATATGGTGGTGATCGATGAGCTATCCTCGTTCAAGAATCACCAGACAAAGCGGTTCAAGTCACTGTTAAAGGTCAGACCCAAGGTGAGCCGCATCGTCGGACTGACCGGCACTCCCGCTTCCAATGGCCTGATGGATCTGTGGGCGGAGTTTCGCATCCTGGACATGGGGCAGCGGCTTGGACGGTTCATCACCAAGTACCGCACCGATTACTTCACGCCGGACAAGCGAAACGGCCAGGTCATCTACTCCTACAAACCCCTGCCCTATGCGGAGGACGCCATCTACCGTCAGATTTCGGATATCACCATCTCTATGAAGTCCGCAGACCACCTGCAGATGCCAAAGCTGGTCAGCAGCGAATACACGGTTCGGCTTTCCGAGGATGAACAGGAAAAATACACGGACTTGAAACAGGAGCTGGTGCTGTCGCTGGGCTACGCAGAAATCACCGCCGCCAACGCCGCCTCCCTCTCCGGGAAACTCTCCCAGATGGCGAACGGTGCAATTTACGATGACAGCGGTGAGACCATTCGTATCCACGACCGCAAGCTGGACGCTTTGGAGGATATCATCGAAGCCGCCAACGGCAAACCGCTTCTGGTGGCTTACTGGTTCAAGCATGACTTGGGCCGTATTTCGGAAAGGCTGCGAAAGCTGCATATCCCGTTCTCCCGACTGGATGACGCCGCCAGTATCCGCAGATGGAACAATGGCGAGTTGCCGGTGGCGCTGATCCATCCCGCTTCCGCCGGGCATGGGCTGAATCTCCAGAGCGGCGGTTCGGCCATCGTGTGGTTCGGACTGACCTGGAGCCTGGAGCTTTATCAGCAGACCATAGCGCGACTCTGGCGGCAGGGGCAGACTTCTGAAACTGTGGTGGTACAGCACATCGTCACAAAGGGCACCATTGACGAACGCATCATGAAAGCCCTCTCCAAAAAGGAGCATACCCAGACGGCGCTGATCGACGCCGTGAAAGCGGACTTGAAAATCTGAGACAATCTAAGAAAATCCGTGCCAATCCGAGGATCAAAATTTCGGAGGTGCGAATATGAGCAATATCACGATTTATGAGAACCTTGCGAACGCCATCATCCTGCAAGCTGTGAAGGATTACCGCATGGTGCTGAAAAGCCTGAAAGCCAACTCCCGTAATAGGACGGCACAGGCGGATAAAGCCGAAATTGAGCGGTTCTTCCGTTCGCAGTGGTATTCGGCACTCACAGATGTGAATGGCGAGATGCTGATCCGCTCCCTGCAGAAGGAGGTGGACGCATGACCGCAAAAGAATATCTGAACCAGGCGCGGCACCTGGATGCCCTTATAAACTGCCGTCTGCGTGAGATTGACTACTGGAGGGATTTATCGAGCAGCGTCTCAGGCAGTAATTTCGAACCGCACTACAATCCAAACAAGCCGACAGAAGCCCCTTTTGTCCGGTGCCTTGAGAAAATCGACGCCATCCAGAGGGATGTGGCGGAAAAGGTGGCGTATCTGGTGTGTCTCAAGGAAACCATCAATGCGGCAATCGACAGGCTTGCCAGCCGTGAGGAGCAGCTGGTACTCCGTTACCGTTACCTGGACAACTGCTCCTGGGAGGAGATATCCCGGATGCTGAACGTGTCGCTTCGCACGGTACACCGCATACACGGGTCGGCTCTCCAGAATTTTTCTGTCCCGGATTGAAAGTTGGCACGGTTTGGCACAGTATGGCACACCCGTCCTGTGATATCATTACAATAGCGAAGTAGAATACAAGAACAGCCTTCACGGGAGCGATCCTGTGAGGGCTTTTCTTATGCCCCAAGGAGGTGAAGCGATGCCAAGGAAACCAAAGCGACCCTGCTCCTACCCCGGCTGTCCTAACCTCACGGAAGGACAGTACTGCAAGGAGCATGAAGCAGCCGCCCGCAGGCAGTACAACAAATACGAACGCAGTGCGGACATAAATAAGAAGTACGGCAGAGCCTGGAAACGAATCCGTGACCGCTACGCTGCGGCGCATCCTCTCTGTGAGATGTGTCTGAAGGAAGGACGGCTGACTCCTGTGGATGAGGTACACCACATCGTTCCCATCTCTCAGGGCGGCACTCATGCCAGGGACAACCTGATGAGCCTTTGCCGTTCCTGCCATACCAAGATTCACCACGACCTTGGCGACCGGTAGGGCGGTCAAAATCTCTGCGGGTCCTGTACGCGGGCAGCGGCCCGGGGCTTCGTGCGCGAAAAAGGCGAAATCAAAAGGGTAATTGACGGCGGCCGATAGCGGTCGCTCTATTTTTGCGGAAAAGAGGTGAGAAAATGCCGACAAAATCCAACAACACAGGCGGGCGCGGAGGTGCGAGACCCGGTGCGGGAAGAAAAAAGTCTGCCGTCAAGGAGAAGGCCGAGAACGGTAATCCGGGCGGACGCAGACTGGAAGTTCTGGACATTCCCGAAGTCGAGGGTGTCGATATGCCAAAGCCCCATGAGTTCCTCTCCGCCGAGCAGCGTGACGGAAGTACGCTCCAGGCAGAGGAGATCTACAAAGAAACCTGGGAGTGGCTGAAGAAGATCGGCTGTGCCGCAAAGGTGTCACCACAGCTTCTGGAGCGGTACGCCATGTGCAGCGCCCGCTGGATTCAGTGCGAGGAGATGACCAACCGAATGGGCTTCCTCTCCAAGCACCCCACTACCCAGAAGCCGATCCCGTCGCCGTTTATCAACATCGGCATCAACTACATGAACCAGGCGGTGCGGCTGTGGAACGAGATCTTCCAGATCGTAAAGGAAAACTGCAGCACCGATTACGGGGAGGTATCTCCCCAGGATGATTTGATGGAGCGTCTGCTGCGGGCGCGGAAAGGATAAAGCTATGTTTGAAAAAGTAAATCCGTGCCACCCGGACAAGGTGGCTGACCGTATTGCCGGCGCTCTGGTGGATGCGGCGTACAGAAAAGAAGAAAATCCAAGGATCGCCGTGGAGGTTCTTATCGGTCATGGCATCTGCCATATCATTGCGGAGACTTCGGTACACATCTCTTTGGATGAGGTGACCGGGATCGTCCATCGCATTGCCGGAAATCTGCATACCGACTATGCGGAAGTGCCGCAGGACGGACATCTTGCCAATAACCAGGCGGTCGGAATCCGCTGCGGCGACAACGGCATATTCAAAGGAATGCCTGTGACCGAGGAGCAGAAAGCGCTCTGCGAGATCGCCAAAAGTGTGTATCACACTTATCCCTATGACGGGAAGTACATTCTGGACGGCACAAGGCTCATTCTCTGCCAGAGCAATGCCAGGAGCCACCACCTCAAGGAAGTGTATCCTCACGCCGAGATCAACCCTCTGGGAGACTGGACGGGCGGCACGGATGTGGACACGGGTGCAACCAACCGCAAGCTGGGCAGCGATATGGCAGACTCCGTCACAGGCGGCGGTCTGCATGGAAAAGACCTCTCCAAGGCGGATGTGTCGGTCAACATCTACGCCTGGCTGAAGGCACAGGAAACGGGAAAGCCAGTGGAGCTTGCCTGCGCCATCGGGGACGATACCGTGGACGGCATTCCCTACGCTGAAATCGTGGAGATTGCTCGGAAATTTATCCAGTCCCTTGGCGGCTTTGAGAAATTTGCGGAATGGGGGCTGGTGCGATGAAAACGACAACGGAAATGCAGTTGGTGCCAATCGCCAAACTGGTACCCTATGTGAACAATGCCCGCACCCACTCCCCGGAGCAGATCACCAAGCTCCGCTCGTCCCTCCGGGAGTTCGGCTTTATCAATCCCGTTATCATTGACAGGGATTTCAATGTAATCGCCGGACACGGACGTATTCTTGCTGCCAAAGAAGAAGGCATCAAGGAAGTTCCGTGTGTCTTTGCCGACCACCTCACCGAGGCGCAGAAGAAAGCCTACATCATTGCGGACAACCGCATGGCGATGGACGCCAGATGGGATGAGGAACTTCTGCGAGTAGAAATCGAGTCTTTGCAGGGCATGGACTTTGACCCTCTGCTCACCGGCTTTGATGAGAAGGAGCTGGCGGCACTGTTTGATGACGGTGCTGAGGCCAAAGAGGATGACTTTGATGTGGACGCGGAACTGCAAAAACCTGCGTTCTCCCGGCTTGGCGATGTATGGACGCTTGGCAGGCACCGTCTGGTATGCGGGGACTCTACAAAGGCTGAGACATACACCACGCTCATGGATGGCGTCAAAGCAAACCTGGTCATCACCGACCCGCCGTACAACGTCAACTATGAAGGCTCGGCGGGCAAAATCAAGAACGACAATATGGCAGGCGAGAAATTCTATGAGTTTCTGCTTGCCGCATTTCAGAATATGGAGTCGGTCATGGCGGCGGACGCATCCATCTATGTGTTCCACGCCGACACCGAGGGCTTAAACTTCCGCAGGGCATTTGCCGATGCGGGATTTTATTTATCCGGCTGCTGTATCTGGAAGAAGCAGTCCCTTGTGCTGGGCCGCTCTCCCTACCAGTGGCAGCATGAGCCTGTGCTGTACGGCTGGAAGAAAAACGGCAAGCACCAGTGGTACACGGGCAGGAAGGAAACCACTATCTGGGAGTTCGACAAACCCAAGAAGAACGGCGAGCATCCCACCATGAAGCCGATCCCGCTGCTGGCTTATCCCATCGGCAACTCCAGTATGGCAAACTCGGTGGTGCTGGACCCCTTCGGCGGCTCCGGTTCTACCCTCATTGCCTGTGAGCAGACCGACCGCATCTGCCGAACCATTGAGTTGGACGAGAAGTTCTGCGATGTCATCGTGAACCGCTACATCGAGCAGGTCGGCTCTGCGGATGGCGTAAGCGTCCTGAGAGACGGTAAGACATACAGCTATGAGGAGGTCGCGGATGGAACAGAATAAACTGACCCTCGGCAGCCTGTTTGACGGCTCCGGCGGTTTTCCTTTAGGCGGCTTGATCTCCGGCATTACCCCTGTATGGGCATCGGAGATTGAGCCGTTCCCCATCCGGGTGACCACCAAGCGGCTGCCGTTTATGAAGCATTACGGCGATGTCTCCCGGATGGATGGCGGGAAGATTGAGCCGGTGGATGTCATCACCTTCGGCTCACCCTGCCAGGACATGAGCATCGCAGGTCGGCGGGAGGGCTTGGACGGCTCCCGCTCCAGTCTTTTCTATGAAGCCGTCCGAATCGCAAAGGAAATGAGGTGCAAAACCAATGGCAGATATCCAAGATACATCGTCTGGGAGAACGTCCCTGGTGCGTTCAGCTCCAACAAGGGCGCGGACTTCCAGTCCGTCCTCGAAGAGGTCTGCTCGGTCAAGGGATACGAAATTCATACTCCTCGACCTGAGAGGTGGCCGACCGCCGGAGAGATCGTGGCAGATGATTTCAGTCTCGCATGGCGGGTATTTGATGCGCAGTACTGGGGAGTTCCCCAGCGCAGAAAACGTATCTACCTTGTCGCAGATTTTGCAGGCGGGAGTGCCGGAAAAATACTATTTGAGTCCGAAGGCGTGTCTGGGTATACTCCGCAGGGCTTCCGTTCGTGGCAAGGAGCTGCCGGAGCTTCTGAAAAAGGCTCTGGAACGGCAGGCTGCGTCTGCCTGAACGACCAGGGTGGAAACCGTATGGATGTAACGGACGGCGTCACCTGCACTCTCCGGGCAGAAGCCCATCATCCACCCTGCGTGATGGAATCGGCGGGCTTTTGCACCGAGCATTCCGCACACAGCCGCTCCATCGGTTACGAGGAGGAAACCTCTCCCACCCTCCGGGCGGGGACGGTGCCTGCGGCGGTCTATGAGAACCATAGCCAGGACACCAGATACACCGGTCCATTGGAGACAGCGCCCACGGTCATGTCCACCTATGGAACGGGCGGCAATAATCAGCCCTTCGTGGTGGAAACGCCAAAGACGCTGAAGATCCGCTCCGGCTGTGAGGGCGGCGGCAAAGGTGCATTAATTCAGGACAACAAGTCCGCTACCCTCGGCTGCAACAATGACCAGACGGTATTTGTGCCGTTTGTGAAGGGCACCCGCCCCCACTCGTCCGATGAAGGGCAGCAGTGGAAAGACGGAACCGTAGCGAACACACTGAACACCCATGATGTGGGCGAAACCAGATGCAATGAGCTGGCTGTTAAGGTTTACGGCATCTGCTCCAAACAGAGCCACGCCATGCAGTCGGACAATCCGCACAGCGGTTTTTATGAAGCGGATACTTCCCGCTGTTTGGACAGGAGCGGCGGCAATCCCTCCTGCAACCAGGGCGGTATGGCCGTAGTGGCTGTGCAAGGCTCCATGATTGGAAGGTCCGACAAGAACGGTCCCCAGGGCAGCGGCGTCAATGAGGATGTGTCCTTCACGCTGGATGCCACCGACCGTCATGCGGTAGCCTACGGAATCGACCGCGCCACATACAATATGGGACGGAATGCCAAGTTCGGTCTTGGAATTGAGGAAGAACTGGAGCCTACGATAGTGGCAAAAGGACCGGGCGCAGTGGCCTACTGCATGACTACAGGTTCCTATACCCAGGCGCTTGAAGAACAGTCACCAACCTTGATGGCAAGAGACTATAAAGACCCGCCTGTGGTGAACGAAACCGAGCCTGACTACATCGTCCGCAGACTGACGCCTACCGAATGTGCCAGACTGCAGGGGTTCCCGGACTGGTGGTGTTCCAATTTAGGGACTGACGAACCGACCGAGGAAGAGATCGAGTTCTGGACAGAGGTATTTGAGACACGCCGGAGTGTCATGGGATCTTCCTCCAAGCCGAAGAGCCGCAATCAGATCATCAAGTGGCTGAAAGCTCCTCACTCCGATTCTGCGGAATACAAGATGTGGGGCAACGGCGTGGCGCTGCCTAACGTCTGTTTTGTTCTTTCCGGCATCGTGTACTATGCACAGTTATCCGGCGAATGATCCGGCAGCTATTCTACAGCAAAATGTGCGGAAATCGCTTGCTATTTCAGGGGTTCAGAGCGAATATGTGACTACCAAAAACAAAGGAGGTTTTCGCACATGGAAATCAGATACAATGTGACAGGCGCAAAGCGCAAGGAGCTGGTCAAGGTCATCGCAGATGCCACGGGCGCCAGGGCGGAATACAAATTCATGCCCACCTGCAATTATGAGATCGACTACTTCACGGTCACCAAGGACGGGACGCTCCTGTTTGACGACCGCGCTGACAGCGAGGAGGTCGAGCAGGTACTTGAAGCTATCACCGCCGCAGGCTTTGAATGCGAGGCACAGGACGGCGAGGAACAGCTCTCCGAGGAATTATCCGAAGAAAGCGAAACCGAGCCACAGGAGGAAACCGTGGGGCTGACGGTGGAGATCCCGCTGGACAAGGTGGCTGTTGGCAACCTCACTAAACTGCTGGATGCCAAGGGCAGCCTGATTAAGAAGGCGCTCGGTGTTAGCAAACTTCCAATTGAGATTCAGGAAGACCGTGTAGCATTTCCCTGGTTCCCGGAGCTGCCGGACGCCGATGCGGTCAAAGCCTACACCCATTTCATTTCCGCGCTCTGCGAGATGAGCAAAAACGCCAAGCGCGTAACGGTTACGGAGAAAGCGGTGGATAATGAGAAATACGCATTCCGCTGCTTTCTCCTGCGCCTGGGCTTCATCGGCAACGAATACAAAGTCGAACGCAAGATCCTGCTGAAGAACCTGACAGGCTCTTCGGCATTCAAGAATGGAGGTGCTGACCATGCGGTTTCCGAGTAAGGAAGTTGTGGAGCGTATCCGCAAGGAGTTCCCGTCCGGAACCCGTGTGGAGCTGCTGCGAATGGACGATCCCCAGGCACCGCCAATCGGCACACAAGGCACTGTGCTTGGCGTGGATGATATCGGCTCCATCATGGTCGCCTGGGACAACGGCAGCGGCCTTTCCGTGGCGTTCGGAGAAGACCTGTGCCGGAAGGTCAAGAACACATCAGATGGTGGTAAAATGGTGTAAACTACACAATATCTTGCGGTCATCTTTGTGTAGTATATTATCGAAAATGGCCTTGCTATTATCCTCTTTTAGAGCGAATATGTGTACACCGAAAGGGAAAACACACCAAACGAAAACGGAGGATTCACCATGAACGAGAAAACAGCAAGGCAGATCGCAGAGATGAAAAACCAGACCATCGGGATCGAGGTTGAGATGAACAGCATTACCCGCCAGAAGGCAGCCAAGGTTGCCGCAGAGTTCTTCGGAACCGACAGGTACGAGAACACCGCAGGCCGCAACGGCTACAGCACCTGGTCGGCTTGGGACGCACAAGGGCGCGAGTGGAAATTCCAGAAGGACGTTTCCATCGCAGGACCGGACGAGCAGAAATGCGAACTGGTCACCCCGATCCTGACCTACGGGGACATTGAGACCCTGCAGGAGCTTTGCAGACAGCTCAGACACGCGGGAGCGAAAAGCGACGCCTCCAGGGGATGCGGAGTCCACATCCACATCGGTGCGCAGGGGCATACGCCGCAGAGCCTTCGGAACCTTGCCAACATCATGGCAAGCCACGAAAGCCTGATCGCCGAGGCTTTAAAGCTCGACCGCAGCCGCATGAGCCGCTACTGTCGCACGGTAGACCCCAACTTTCTCGCCAAGGTCAACAGCAGAAAGCCCAAGACGATGGCACAGCTTGCGGACATCTGGTACACCAGCCACGGCGCAAGCTACGGCAGGAACCAGCATTACAACGACAGCCGCTACCATATGCTCAACCTCCACGCCACCTTTACCAAAGGGACAGTCGAGTTCAGGCTCTTCCAGTTTGACGAGCCGACCACAGAGCGTCGGGGCGGCATCCACGCAGGACAGCTCAAAAGCTACATTCAGCTTTGCCTGGCCCTGAGCCAGATGGCAAAGGATGTGCGGACGGCAAGCCCCAAGCCCCAGCAGAGCGAAAACCCCAAGTACGCCATGAGAACCTGGCTCCTTCGCATGGGCTTCATCGGCGAGGAGTTCGCAACGGCCAGAGATTTCCTGACCCGCAACCTTACTGGAGATACAGCCTTCCGGCATGGCAGAGCAGCCGCTTGAAGGATTTAGGTTAAATGCCCTGCCCCTGACCGCTTCGGCGGTCTTAGGGTGGTAGAAGGACAAGTAACCTAAGTCCTCCAGGAAAGGATGGATACACATGAAAGAAAAAAGATACTACATCGCCTACGGCAGCAACCTCAATGTTCCGCAGATGCGGATGCGCTGCCCTCACGCCACGATCCTTGGTACAGCTGCTCTCAAGGGATGGGAGCTACTGTTCAAAGGAAGCAAGACCGGCTCTTACCTCACGATTGAGGAATGCGAAAGCGGCACGGTTCCCGTGGTGATCTGGGAGGTGACGGCTGCGGATGAAGCCGCCCTCGACCGCTACGAGGGATTTCCCAATTTCTACTACAAGAAGGACATCAAGCTCCAATACAAGGGAATCCGTACAGGGAAACGCAGAACGGTGACGGCCTTTGCCTACATCATGCATGAGGAGCGCCCCATCGGCATCCCCACCAACTTTTACATGAGGACCTGCCTGGAGGGGTACGACACCTTTTACTTCGACAAGAACATTCTGATCGACGCCTACGAAAAATGCAGGGAGGTATGCGGCTATGAAGGATAACATCATAAGGACGGCGGTCTGCCCGCTTTGCGGCAGGACTTATCATGGCGCTCCGGCGCTTTCCAGGGAGGACAACAAGACCCTCATCTGCCCAGACTGTGGGACAAGGCAGGCGCTCCGGTCAATCGGCGTGGACACCGCCGAGCAGGAACAGATCATCGAGACGATCCACCGCCATATGCAGGAGTAATGTACACAGTTTCCTCCACTGATCTTTGTGCAGATTATGCTCGGAATTAACTTGCTATTCTGTGCTTTTAGAGCGAATATGTACACACCGAAAGGGAAAACAAAGAAAAACGGAGGAAACCACCATGATGAACATTTACCAGATGAGGAACAGCTTCAGCCTTAAGGAGCATAACACCGCAATCACCAGAGAGGATTTTGAAGGGAGCTTTACCAGGACCCGCGAGAGCGTCCGCTTCACCTTCAACGGCTGGGATGGCAAGAGCTACGACGGTGAGAGCCGCAGCGCAAAGGTCTACCGCACCAGCCTTCCCGGATACGAGAACACACGATTTGTGAAGGTCGGAAAAGCCCTTTGCTACATCGATGAAGACAGCAGCATTCTGGAGAAAGCCACCGGCGAATACCACAAGGAAGCGGAATGGCTGGTGGATGTTCTCAGGAGCAACTAAGAAATCGGAGGATACGATGATGGAAAACACAGGAATTAAGAGATACGAAGACTACACCGAGAATTGCGAAAACCACTACCGGCTACCGAACACCAGCACGATGGAGAACCTTTCGATGAAGGTTACCGCCGGAGAAGGCGCAGTGCTGAAGATGGGCGATAAGGTACTGGTCACCGACCACGCATGGAAGGGATTCATCGTCGGAGTGTACGAGTTCATTGAGACCCCGGAGGAAACCGGATACAGCCACATCGAGTGCCGACTGAACCTCATCGCCATGAGCGGGGAACTTTTCGAGGATGGCGGTCACGCTATTGCCTGGGCGATGCAGCAGTAAATAACAGCGAAAACAATACCCTGAGAACGAGCCGCACGGCTCTTTCTCTCGTACAGATACATTTTGGAAGTCGCAGTCATGCGGCTCTTTTTTATGCCATTTTGGAGGTGGTGCCGATGCGAAAACTGAAGAAATACAAGCCTACCAGGTTTATGGCGAAAACCTCGCACTACGATAAGGACGCCGCCGACTATGCGGTCATGTTCATCGAGTCCC